>Ga0256842_1001123_pt1 | contig 22149 bp, 18 predicted proteins | sample 4559240metaG_FD_185973 | JGI IMG/M metagenome (GOLD analysis project Ga0256842, IMG submission 185973) | Hydrothermal vent microbial communities from Guaymas Basin, Mexico - 4559-240 | ecosystem: Environmental > Aquatic > Marine > Hydrothermal vents | place: Mexico: Guaymas Basin | collected... | reverse complement strand
AGTTTCTATAAATTCTGAAAATTTTTTTTTCTATCTTTACAAGATTAGAATTTTCTAATTTTTGAAAAATAAACTTATTTCTTCTCCAATCATCTTTAGCATTATTTTTTTCCTTTAGAGATAAAACCTTTAACCTTCCATACCCAATATTCCATTTACCACCCCAAAAGCCATATTTTTCCATAAAAGTTAAAAGAGGATAAAATATAGGCATAATAATTTCTTCTTCTACTTCAAAAACTACTTCAAATGTTCCATAAAAATAAGGATCAGAGAAGAAAAAGAAAGAATATTCTTTTTTTGCATTCCTAAGTTTTTGTTTAAAGTCTCTTCCATTATAGGTGGTTACTTTGTTATTCCACTCTTCTTTAGAATTAAAGATGTCATATTCAAACTCTCTATTTTTCTTATAGCCTATAGCATATGGCAAATTTAACTTATTGCCAAAACAATAATCTTCTATAAGCTTTAATTCCTTTATCCTTATCAATCCCTTCCAGTTTGTCGTTCCAAAAATTATAGAAGGTAAAGGAATATTTTGTTCCAATAAACATTTTAATTTGGTTTCAAAAGTATTTCCCTTTTTCAGTAAGCATTCACTGAATTCTTTCCTATTAACCTCTTTTTCAAACCTTCCCAAATCTCTATTAAATTTTTTACACACTCCACTAAAATAACAGATTACTTCAAACCAAAATCTCAAACTCCCCATCAAAGAAGATGGACGTACCTCAGAATTTTTTTGCCAAGCATCCCCTGTCCACAAAGGTGTGATAGTATTGAAAGTCAATTTTATCTCTGCCATTTTTTTTCTCCTGAAATTATTTTTTAAATCTATTATTAAAACACCAACTACTCCACCATCTCCACCATCCCAAACCCCTGAGAGTTTCGGCTTCCAAGGCCTGCATCAAGGGCAAAGTGTAAAAATTTGGGATCAGCTGATAAGCTAAAATAGCCTGTCCACCCCTTTATTATCACATACTTTTTACCCATTCCAAAATATACTATCCTTTCTCTATTTTTGCCTTTAGGCTTAATTTCTATATCAAAAGGGCAATCTTGTTTATAGAGAGATGACCACTTTCTTTTTAAATTTTCGTTTACAAGTGTAGAAAACTCCTTATCAAAGGCAGAGTAATAGTGGGTCTTCTTTTTACCATCTTTTTCAAAGGTGGAATGCACTTCTATGGGAGATAGGGTTTTTACAACAATTTTGTAATGTTTGATGGAGGGAGAGGGCAGAACAGCAATTTCTTCTAAGATTACATCATTGTCACCAAGTTTAAGAATTTTTGAAAAAATGGCATTTGTAGCCAAATCTTCCAAAATCCAGTCAATAGGTGAAGATATTAGAATACTTATTTTTGGTGGGAAAAGGAATACCCCTTTCTTTTTATTAAAATAACCTCTTTGTAATATCTCAGAAAAGACAAACATCTTGAATTTGCGATTATCAAACTGAAAGCCTTCATTATGGAGCCATGTGTCATTTATGAGTCTGTAAATAATTCCCTGAATAGCTTCATTAAAACCTTTTGGCAAAATAATTTTATTTTTTCTTCCAAGGGTTATTTTTAAACGCATGTTATTTTTAATATATTATACTGTTAGAAATTTTAAAACAGAATTCACTGGGTCATTACACTATTTTTAATATTTTAATATTTTTTAAATATTTAAGCCATGGGCAAATGGCATTATATGTCTTTTCAAAATATTCTATTTTTCCTCATGATGCAACTATTTTACGCTTTTTCAGCCACAGCAAAGTTATATGCAACAACAAATTGACTTTATTATACATATTTTTCTGCCACATTGGAATTGATATTGAGATAAAAAGCCGTAAACTAAAAGGATAAATGATAGAAAGATAAGGGGTTTAAAAAATACTGGCTTTGAGTGGGATAATGAAAAATATTCTGAAATCATCTTGTTTCATAGAATGAAATGGGATGACCCAGTTGAGATTCTAAATGAATATGATGCGACAATTTTAAAAAAGATATATTTGAAAAATTATTATAAATTGGATAAGCGAAATCGCTGTTTCTGGAAAATTATCTGGACATTGGATGTATGAAATCTATAGCAATCATACAACAGTAAAGATGTAGCCTAACTAGAAGAGGTAAATGGCAATATCCATTTACCTCTTGTTTATTATATAAAAAAAATTGCAATGTATTAGTTTAGTAAGGTTACATTAAATTTTTGATTTGACTAAGTATCTCTTTAAGTGAAGGGGTGTCAAACCATTTTCTTTTGGTCAATTCATTTGCATAGGCCTTATATAACAAAGAAATAGAGAGGGCCAATTCTTCTGGAAGATTGGGAGGAGTACTCTTTACTAATGATTTCCAGTTAACTCTATCTTTTGCTTTTGCCTTTTCTACATCTTTATACCAATCTGTATTACGATAATAGATTCTTGCTATTTCTTTGCTAACAGGAAGTCCTTCATATGTAAATCTACATTCATCTAAGGTTCCCAATGCATCAACAAGCATAAGGTTTCTTTGTTCATCAAATCCAAATTCTACCTTCCCATCTTCATTGTATAGACCAATCCTACGGGCTTCTTTTGTAATAAGATCATCTATAAATAATGTAACCTTTTTAATCTCATCAAGTTCCATATCTTCTAAAGAGCAAATTTGTTTCGCCTCCTCCCATGTTATATATCTATCTGTAACTTCAAGTTTGGTTGATACATCCAAAATCGGCTTTTCCAAAATTTGGCCTGGTTTGGGTTCCTCTTTGAGTCCTAAATCTTGCCATTTTAATGAGCCTTGTTTTAATCTTTTAAATACAGAGGAGCCAGATGGTAAGGAATTTCTATATATAACTTCCAATGGTATAAGGAAATTTCCCCTTTGTTGTTTGAAAATTGAATAGTCGTAAGAGTCTCCATCTATTTTAGGTGTTACAACCCTTACTAACTTTACTTGTAATATATTTTGAGGCTCATTTAACTCATCCAATCTTTTTGTTTTCCCCCCTTCAACAACCCCAATATAATGGGTCTTTATGCCTGATTTTTCAAGGCATTCAAAAAAGTAAGCAGTAGCAATACATATTGCCTTGCCCTTATCAACTATGTGATCTGGCATTTCCCCCCAATCAAATACTGAATATCTGTCAGAAAAGATAAATTGACCCACACCAAGCTCTTTTTCTTGGGGTTCTTTGATGACTTTCAGGTCTTTGACACTACCCATTTTTTTGGACCTCCTTATCAGCTTCTTCTATCTCTCTTCTCTTTTTTTCCTGATATTTTAATATCTTTTTTTGCATTTCTTTATTATTTAAGGCAAAGATTTTGGCACAGGCAAGTGCTGCCAATTGGGGTTCTAAAACAACCATTGGAGCCACTCCAGAAGGCATCCTCAAACTAGAAAATATGTCAGCACCAAAAAATTTGTCACTATAGGGTGGGCAGGCAATAACTGGTTTTGTAGTATGGGCATCAACAAAGCCACTTAATGCATTACTTCTTCCAGCCACTGTAACAAACACCACATCTTCATTTTCATATTCTTTTATGATTTCCAAAACCTTAAGGGGAACCTTGTGTGCTGATGCTATCCTAAGTGTATATTTAATTCCAAATTTTTTTAAAGTATTAGCAACCTTTTTTGACCAATCAAGATCACTCTTAGACCCCATAATTATCACAACCATCATGTGTTTTGCCTCCTTCTAGGTTTATTATGTAGTGATAAAAATAAAAAAAGGGGGGTAAGTTAGGCTAATAGGAGAAGGAGTTAAAAGAAAAAGGGGGATGGCCTCCCCCCAAAAGATTACAACAGACCCTTTTGTTGAAGTCTTCTAAGACGCCTTAACATCCTCTTTTGACTCATTTGGGCCTTTCTTTTTCTCCTTTCACTGGGTTTTTCATAAAAGGCCCTCTTTTTTAATTCTGAATATATACCCTCACGCTCAATCTTTGATTTGAATTTTTTTAATGCAACCTCGAAATTATCATAATCACTAACAAAGATCTGTGCCATAGCATTAACCCTCCTTTTTCAGATGATTTTCTTTTTTTATAAAGATCCTTAAGATAGATAAAGCAGCAGGGGTCATTCCAGGAATCCTTGATGCTTGAGAAAGATTATCTGGTTGAGTCTTTTTTAGTTTTTCTCTAAGTTCATTGGAAAGCCCTGGAATTTTGTCATAATCAATTTGTTCTGGAATCTTTATATATTCTAATTCCTTAAATCTTTTTATTTCAGCTTCCTGCCTCTTTAAATATCCTTCATATTTACATTCTATTTCAACCTCTTCTTTTATCCTTTTTGAAAGTGAAATAGGTGGAGGAGATAACTCTTCAATAACACTATAATTAAGTTCTGGTCTTTTTAAGATCTGATCCAATGTTGTAGGATTATAAATTGGTGATGAGCCTCTTTGTTTTAAGATCTTGTTTACGTTTTCAACAGGATATAGCCTTGTTGTTTTCAATCTCTTTATTTCATCTTGTATCTGTTTTTTCCTTTCAATTAGGTCTTTGCAAGTATCTTTAGAGTGAAGTCCGAGCCGATATCCTATTTCAAGAAGTCTCAGATCAGCATTATCTTCTCTTAAAATAAGCCTATATTCTGCTCTTGAAGTAAACATTCTATAAGGTTCAATTACTCCTTTTATAACCAGATCATCTATCATCACAGCAATATATGCCTGGGATCTGTCTAAAACCAGAGGAGGCCTTTTCTGTACCATTAATGCTGCATTTATCCCTGCCCAAATACCCTGCGCTGCTGCCTCTTCATAGCCAGATGTACCATTGATCTGTCCACAGAGAAAAAGTCCTTTTATCAATTTAGATTCTAACGTGTGTTTTAATTGCGTTGGTTGCACAAAATCATATTCTATTGCATATGCACATCTCATGATTTCTGCTTGTTCAAGCCCTGGAATAGACCTTATCAACCTTTCTTGGATCTCATAGGGCAATGAATTTCCAGTGCCACTTGCATATATCTCTTCAGTATCAATGCCTTCTGGTTCAAGTATTATATTGTGAAATTCTTTATGTGGAAACTTCATTATCTTGTCTTCTAATGATGGGCAATATCTTGCAGAGATCCCTTGTATAGTTCCATTGTATAAAGGGGATAAATGAATATTTTCTCTAATTATTTCATGACATTTTTTGGATGTTTTGCCAAAATAACAAGGAACAGGTTCAATTTCTATCTTTTCTGTAAAAAGGGAAAATGGATAGGGTTCTTCATCTCCCAGTTGTTTTTCAAAACATGAAAAATCAATAGACCTTTTGTGGATCCTTGCAGGGGTACCTGTCTTCATCCGTCCCATCTCAAACCCCAGTTCTCTTAATTGATCAGCAAGCTTTTCAGATGAAAATTCCCCTGCCCGTCCTGCTGGAATTTTTGTTGTCCCAATGTGGATAAGTCCGTGTAAAAATGTCCCTGTTGCCAGAATTACTGCCTCGGCTTCAAATACCCTTCCTATTTCATCAATAACTCCAACAACCCTGTCTCCTTCTATCAAAAGGGATTCTACTTTTGCTTGTTTTAATTCTAAATTATCAGTCTTCTCAATTACATGTTTCATGTATGTTCTATATTTTACCTTGTCGTTTTGGGTCCTTGTACCACGCACAGCTGGCCCTTTTCTGGTGTTCAGTCTCTTAAATTGAAGGGCTGTTTTGTCTGCAATCTTTGCCATCTCTCCACCAAGGGCATCGATTTCTCTTACCAAATGGCCTTTTCCAATTCCTCCTATGGAGGGAGAGCACGGCATATGGGCCACTGTATCTAAATATATTGAAAGAAGTAGAGTGGAACAGCCCATTCTTGCAGCAGCTAAGGCTGCTTCGCAACCTGCATGTCCCGCTCCAACAACAATCACGTGATATTTATTACTCATTTGTTGACCACACCTAAATAAGAGATTATTTAAAAAATTAAGTTGTGGATGCAATGGTATTTGAGCTCAGAAAATAAATTATAAGGCTGAACTTTAAAATTGTCCAGATTTATAACATATGGGTAAAATCATAGAAAAGAGATTTCGAGATCTAAATGGGTATTTGCGCTCAATATATGGATGCAGGGTGCAAAAGATCACAGTTGATGCCAATCTAACGTGTCCTAATAGAGATGGAACAAAGGGAATTGGTGGATGTATTTATTGTAATAAAAGGGGATCTGGTACTGGTGCTGGGAAGTATCTTACCATATATGAGCAGATAATTAGATCTAAAGAGGCGCTGAAAAAGAGATATAAGGCAAAAAAATTTTTGGTGTATTTTCAGTCATATTCAAATACTTATGCACCCTTGGAGACTTTAAAAAATATGTATGAAGAGGCGTTGTCTGTTGAGGATGTGGTTGGACTCTGTATAGGCACAAGGCCTGATTGTGTGGAGGATAGTGTTTTAGATTATCTTGAATCCTTAAAAGATAAATATCTCATATGGATGGAATATGGACTTCAATCTGCTCATAATTCCACCCTTAAATTGATAAATAGAGGACATACTGTAGAAGAATTTGTCGATTGTGTAGAACGTACTAGAAAAAGAGGACTTAATATCTGCGTACATGTAATAATTGGACTTCCTGGAGAAGATAAAGAAAAGATGCTTTACACTGCAAAGTTTCTATCAAGACTTGATATACAAGGAGTGAAAATCCATCTATTGTATATAATTAAAGACACACCATTAGAGTCTATGTATAGACAAGGAAAATACAAGCCACTTACAAGGGAAGAATATGCAGATATTGTTGGAAATTTTATAGCTCATCTACCACCTCATGTAATTATTCAAAGGATTACAGGAGATCCACATAAAGAAGAATTAGTTGCTCCTATGTGGGCATTAGAAAAACAGAAAAATATAGAAGCTATTTTAGAATTTATGGATAAAAATGATATGTATCAGGGAAAATTTTACAAAAAGGAGATATAAAATGAAAGTAAAAATATTTTTTTTGACAATCTTTTTTATTTGCATTGGGAATTTGGTATTTGGAAAAAACATTAATGTCATTACTGGGATACTACCAGTTAAGTATTTTGTTGAAAGGATTGCAGAACAAAATGCAGAAGTTAAGTGTCTGATTCCCCCTGGTGCAAATCCCACGACTTTTGATTTAAAACCCAGTGATTTTGTAACAATAAAAAAGGCTGATGTTTACTTTGTTATAGGTGTGCCCTTTGAAAGGATATTGGAGAAAAAGATAAAGGATATAAATTCAGATCTAAAAATTATCAGATTATATTCTTCTGTTAAAAGAATAAAAATGAAATCAATTTATGTTAATAAAGATCATAGGTTAAAAGAAAATAATGACACAGAATTTTTTGATCCCCATATATGGTTATCACCAACTCTGGTAAAGATTATCTTAATGGATATTAGAGATCTTTTTATCTCTATTGATCCTGAACATATGGATATGTATAATAAAAATTATTTAGAGTTTAAAAAAGAGATAGACAACCTTGATAAAGATCTTATAGACATATTTTCTAATCTAAAAAATAAATATTTTATAGTATTTCATCCATCATGGGGATATTTTGCAAAGGAATATGGATTAGTTCAGATTCCAGTGGAAGTTGAAGGGAAAACACCATCGCCCAGGGAATTAGCAGAACTTATAAAATTTGCTAAACAAAAAAATATAAACACGATCTTTGTACAACCCCAGTTTAGTAAAAAATTGGCAAAGTTAATTGCTCAAAGGATTAATGCAAAAGTTGTTGAAATTGATCCTTTAGCAGAAAATTGGCTAGTAAATTTAAAGGAAGTGGGAAAAAAGATATCTCAAAGTTTAAAAAATAAGGCATATTAAATGGCTGGAGAAAAGATAATTGAGTTAAAAGATGTATTTTTTTCATATGGTAAAGAGTGGGTTTTGGAAAACATTAATCTTTGTATTAATAAAGGTGATTGTATTGCAGTATTTGGACCAAATGGTGGTGGAAAGACCACGTTACTGAAGATATTGCTTGGCTTACTCAAGCCACAAAAGGGAAAAGTAATCTATCACAAAAAGTGCGAGATTGGATATTTACCTCAGATACAGAGGAATATACATTTTCCAATAAAAGTAATAGAACTAGTGCTCATGGGATTAGCTAATTCCAAAAAAATAGGCTTTTTAAATAAAAGGAAAGATATAGAAAAGGCAGAACAGGCTTTAAAAAGGGTGGATATGGAAAAATTTAAGGATGCAACTATTCATGAACTTTCAGGGGGACAGCTTCAGAGGGTATATTTGGCCAGGGCACTTGTCTCAGATCCTGAAGTATTAGTTTTAGATGAACCCACCTCAAATATAGACGTCCAAGCAAGATTTTGCTTTTATGAATTTTTGGAGAAATTGGGTAATGATATGACATTAATCATGGTGAGTCACGATTTGAGTCTAAGTGTTACCAGGATAAATAAGATTGCATGTGTAAATAAACGATTAATTATTTCTGATACACTGAACTTTAACAGAGATATGTTGAGATTAATCTATGGAGAACACTTAGATCATAACTGTCCCGTTACTCCATATTTTGAAGTTGGTAAGGTTCCTTTTATAAATCAAAATAAAGTAAGAGGATTATAATGTTAGCAGAAGTGATGGTTTTTAAATATCCTTTTTGGGTTGCACTACTGATCAGTATTGTGTGTGGAATAGTGGGTACATTGGTGTATGCCAATAGACTCACCTTTTTGGCAGGTGGTATATCTCATGCTGCTTATGGTGGAATTGGTCTTGGTATTTTTTTAGGTGTTCATGTGATGTTTACTACTTTAATATATACAATAGTTGCATCTGTAATAATTGGGATTTTATCTATTTGTAATAGGGAAAAAACAGATAGTATAGTTGGTCTTTTATGGGCAGGCGGAATGGCCTTTGGTATAATACTTTTAGACCTAACTCCTGGTTATCATACAGATATTATGAGTTATTTATTTGGAAGTATAATGTTAGTCTCATTTAATTCTTTTATATATATGTCAATCCTTACATCATTTATATTGATTATGGTTTTAATAAATTATCATAAATTTGTGATAATTTCATATGATGAAGAATATGCATATACAAGGGGTATAAATGTAAAAAATCTTTATATACTCATGTTTATTTTAATAGGCATAGCAGTTGTAATGATGATTCAACTGGTTGGAATAGTATTGGTTATAGCTCTGTTGTCAATCCCTCCTTATCTTGCATCTTTTCATTCAAGATCATTAAAAGAGATGATGATTTTTTCCACAATATGGTGTGCTATTTTTAATATATTAGGTATTTATCTGGCTTATGTATTAAATATATCTTCTGGTGCTGCTATTATTGCTGTTGGAATTGTAATAACTATATTCTTTTTGCTACTCAGATCGATTTGGATGAAAGGTGTGTGTTATATGAAAAAAGATAAGAATAAAAAAGAAAAGTCTTTTTTTAAGGGCTTGTTCATATTGTGGTAAGATCGTTAATATAAAATTAGAAAGATACTACCAAGAAAAAGATCTTAAAAAAATTAGAACAATTGGAAGAAAAGATGATAAAGTTAACAAGATATTTGAAATTAAAAATAAAAATCTAATTGACAATTAAATAAAGGGTAAATTTTATGCCTAGTAGTTCAAATTCAAGGATACTCAAGTTTGCTTTTATACTTCTTTCCTTAGCTGCTTCAATATTCCTTTTTATTGATACATTTTTGTCCTTTTATAACTTAACTATTTGTCCAACAGTTGCATGCAAAATTGCAGAAAATTATTTAATATTCGATTCTTATATACTTACATCTTTAGGAGGAATCTTTTTCTTGTCTTTGGTTTTTGTTTATTTTTTATACGATAAAAAAAAGGGTTATTATGAATTTATATTATGGCTATTGATCCTTTCCGCTCTAGCCTTTGATGGAGTTTTAGTTGGTTATCTGTTTAAAACAAAAACTTTCTGTATTTTGTGTTTGGCAGTTGCGTCTTTAATTTTATTTTGTCTTATATCTTTTTCTTGTATTTCAAAAAATTACAAAAGCATCCTAGTTGGAGTGTTCATCTGGATAAGCAGTTTTTCAGCAATAAATATATTGAATCTTAAAAAAGATATTAAAACTATTCCAAAATTAGAAGACAGTGTAATGATACATGTTCCAGCTAAAAAGCATGCACGATTTTATGCACATCTTTTTGTTAGTCTTCATTGTATACATTGTATAGATGTTTTATATAATCTATCAAAAAAAGATGGATTTGATAATATTGATTGGAAGATACATTTTGTAGGCGGTTCTGAACAAGATTATCAAAAAGTGGCCTATATGTTGAAAGATCCTAAAATAAAAACAGAGCCGTTTAAAGTAATTATAAAATACATACTAGAGCAAAAGTTGAATAAAATAAAATATGATAGAGATATTGAAAAAAAGTTTAAAAGTGCAAATCATTATTTTAAGTATATGGGGTTTAGAGGGATTCCTTTGTTAAAAGTAAAATTTGATATTTATGATGTAATAGTATTGGGAGATAGAAATATTGGTAGGTTTCTTTTGGAAAAGAAAATTGTAGATAAGTGGTACCTGATAAAATGATTTTTAGATTGGACCAATCCATGGATTTTTATCTAATAATGTATTTAACTCAGGTATAACTTCTTGCTCTTTTACTACATCTAATGTTGCAATCTGTATTTTTACAGCTCTTCTCATGGATTTTGCCTTTGAATATTTGATAATCAATTGAGAGGCATAATAGATTAAATTAGGAGATAAAGTCTTTGTTTTGTGAGCTCTGATAAGACCAATGGGTCCTGGAATTTGAGAAAGTTTTAAGACAATATCTATCTCTCTTACCATCTTGGTTATGAGTAAATTTTCTTTGTGATTTCTTCCAATTATTAACCAGTTCTTATTTGACCAGAAGTGTCTGCCTATTTTACAGATTTCAAAATCATATACACTGGGATCTTTAATATTTGCTAAGACCTTTTTAAATCTATTGGCCATTTCTGGGTCAGTAAGCAAGCAGCCTCCTGCAGGGGTTGGGATTTTTTTTATGTTAAATTTTTTTGCAATCTCCAGCTGTCTTTTTCTGGATCGTCCCCTTAAGTCCAAGAGTTTTGACCGATCCACTATATTCTCCTTTTCTATTTGTGTGGGAGGTAAATTTTTTGCACAAAGGGGTCTAAGTAATAAATCCTCAACACCAGCTTCTTTTTTTATAAGATTCATGGTATCTTTTCTCTGTGACATTGGTCTTTGTCCAATTACCTCGCCAGTTATAATAAACTTTGCATTAAATAGAGGTAGAAGTTCTTTTGCCTTTTTTATCATAAGTATTTTGCAATCAATACAAGGATTTAGATATGATCCATGTCCATGTTTTGGATTTTTTACAATCTTTATAAATTCTTCTCCAACATCAATGGGAAGTATTTCAAATCCATATTCTTTTTCCCATTCTTGAATTTTGTGGGGTTTGCCAAAAAAAGGAGAAAAAAAGTGGAGTGCCAGGACCCTCAGGTTTTGTTGTTGAATAAGTTTTACAGCCAATATAGAATCTAGACCCCCTGAAAATAGGGCTAAGGCATCATATTTGTGTTCATTGTTGTGATCTTGTTGTTGGGTGCTCATAAAAAAATTACTACAAATAAATTGTAAAATGGGCAAGTTTAAATGAGTTGCCCTTAGGGCAGGGTTTTGTTATAGGAATACTTAGGTTGCACAAATAAAAAATTTGTTTTTAAAAAGAATCAAAATGTTGGAGTTATATAATGGCAAAACAGAACGATATTATGTCACAAAAAAAAGAGGCCTTAAAGATGGCCCTGGCAACAATTGAGAAAAAATATGGCCAGGGAGCTATTATGTTTTTAACAGATGAGGCACATCTGAGGGTGCCTTCAATTCCAACAGGGTCGATTTCTCTTGATATGGCCCTGGGAATTGGTGGAATTCCAAGGGGAAGAATAACAGAAATTTATGGACCTGAATCATCTGGTAAGACTACCTTGGCCCTACATATCATAGCTGAGGCGCAAAAACTTGGAGGTGTTGGGGCATTTATTGATGCTGAACATGCATTGGATGTAAAATATGCTAAACAGCTAGGTGTAAATGTAGAACAACTCCTTATATCTCAGCCAGATTATGGGGAACAGGCACTTGAGATCTGTGATCTTTTGGTAAGATCTGGTGGAGTGGACGTGATTGTTATTGACTCTGTTGCAGCACTCATTCCCCAATCTGAATTAGAAGGAAACATGGGAGATTCTCAGGTGGGAACCCAGGCAAGGCTTATGTCCCATGCAATGAGAAAATTGACTGGATCGATTCATAAGTCTAAAACAGCTGTGATATTTATAAATCAGATAAGAATGAAGATTGGCATGGGTGGGTTTGGATATGGCTCACCTGAGACCACTACTGGTGGCAATGCCCTGAAGTTCTATTCTTCTGTAAGGCTGGATATAAGAAAGATACAGACTTTAAAAGATAAAGACGAAGTATATGGAAATAGGGTGAGGGTTAAAGTTGTAAAAAATAAACTGGCTCCTCCTTTTAAGGAAGCAGAGTTTGATATTTTGTATGGAAAGGGCATATCAAAGGAAGGAGAGCTTTTGGATTTAGGTGTTGAGCTTGGTGTGGTTGATAAAAGTGGTTCCTGGTATGCGTTTGAGAAAGAAAGGCTTGGACAGGGGAAGGATAATGTAAGGACCTATTTACAAGAAAATCCAGAGATTTCCAAAAGGATAGAGAAGGCAGTAAAAAAGGCCCTTGGATTTGAGGTAGAGATAGAGGATACAAAAGAAAAGGAAGAAGAAAAAACAGAATAAATCAAAAAGGAGAGGGAGTCTTGGTTAGTTCAAAAGAGATTCGCAAGAGTTTTTTAGAATTTTTTAAAAAACATGGACATGAAGTGGTTCCAAGTTCATCTTTAGTGCCTGTTGATGATCCTACTTTGCTTTTTACCAATGCTGGGATGGTGCAGTTTAAAAAGGTGTTTTTGGGTCAGGAGACAAGGTCTTACACCAGGGCAACTAGCGCACAAAAGTGTCTTAGGGTTGGTGGAAAGCACAATGATTTAGACAACGTTGGAAGGACTAGAAGACACCACACCTTTTTTGAAATGTTGGGAAATTTTTCTTTTGGTGATTATTTCAAAGAACAGGCTATTGAATTTGCCTGGAAATATTTGACCAGAGAGTTAGGTCTTCCAAAGGACAGACTCTATATAACAATATTTAGAGAGGATGATGAGGCTGCAGAGTTCTGGAAAAAGATAGCTAATATTCCAGATTCCAGGATCTATAGGCTTGATGAAAAAGACAATTTTTGGGCAATGGGAGATACAGGCCCATGTGGTCCTTGCTCAGAGATATTAGTGGATCAAGGGGAACACATGGCATGTGGCCCAAATTGTGGGATAGGTAAATGTGATTGTGATAGATATCTGGAGATATGGAATCTTGTATTTATGCAATACAACAGAGACGAATCTGGAAATTTAACACCTCTTCCAAAGCCAAGCATTGATACTGGAATGGGACTTGAGAGGATAAGTGCAATATGTCAGGGGGTATATTCAAATTTTGATACAGATCTGTTTAAAGGTCTTATTGAGTTTGTCTGTTCATTGGCCAATGTTGAATATGGCAAAAATGAGGATATTGACACTGCCTTAAGGGTCATTGCAGATCACACAAGGGCAATTTCTTTTATGATTGCAGATGGGATTTTGCCATCTAATGAAGGTAGAGGCTATATTTTAAGAAGGATAATAAGGCGTGCATTTAGGTTTGGCAGGATAATTAAACTAAATGAGCCATTTTTGGCACAGGTTGTAGAAAAGCTCACTCAACAGATGGGTGATGTTTATCCAGAGATAGTGAAATCTTTGGATTTTGCCAAAAAGGTGGTGACCACAGAAGAAGAACATTTTGGCAGGACTTTAGATAGAGGGCTCAATCTTTTGCAACAAGAGCTTACAAAATTAAAAGAACAGGGAAAAAACACAGTGCCTGGCTCTGTTGCATTTAAGCTATATGATACCTATGGATTTCCCATAGATATAATAAGGGATATAGGAGAAAAACAGGGATTTTCAGTGGATGAAGATGAATTTAACACTTATATGGAAGAGCAAAAAAGGCGTTCAAAGGCCCATTGGGGTGGGGCAATAGGTAAAGAGTATGGTTCAATCTTTGATGAGCTAATCAAAAACAAGGTTGTCTCCAATTTTACAGGTTATGAAAAACTGGAAGATCAGGGGAAAGTTGTAGCCATAGTTTCGTTGAAAGGAGAACATCTCCAGGAGATAAAACAGGGAGAACAGGGATATGTAGTTTGTGATAATACCCCTTTTTATGGAGAATCAGGTGGCCAGGTGGGTGATAAAGGTGAAATAATTGGTAAAAATGGACAGGGAAAAGTAGTAGATACAATAAAACCAACAACTAATCTCATAGTCCATCTTGTTTCAATGAACAAAGGAAATATAGTTGTGGGTGATGTTGTGGATCTAAAGGTTGATAAGAAATTACGAGTTGCTACTGCAAGAAATCATACATGTACCCATCTTCTCCATGCAGCACTTAGGAAGGTATTGGGAGAGCACGTAAAACAATCAGGATCACTGGTTGCACCAGATAGGCTTCGTTTTGATTTTTCCCACATACAGGCCATGACCAAAGATGAAATAAGGCAGGTTGAAGATCTAGTTAATGAATGGATTGTGGATAATAGAAGGGTAATTATTAAAGAGATGCCCTTTCAAAAGGCAGTGGAACTAGGTGCAATTGGACTTTTTGAAGAAAAATATGGTGAAATTGTCAGGGTTGTGGAGGTTCAGGGAGTTTCAAAAGAGCTTTGTGGTGGAACACATCTAAATTTTACAGGTGAAGCAGGGTCATTTTATATTACTGCTGAGACATCTGTTGCAGCGGGCGTCAGGAGAATAGAGGCCTGTGTTGGTTTAAATAGTGTTGAGTATGTAAGAAAACTAAGAGAATCCATTGAGGAAATAGCCATGGAGCTTAAGGTTCCAGTGGATAAAGTAAAAGATAAAGTCTTGGCTTTGCAAGAAGAATTGAAAAAAGTAAGTAAAGAAAAAGAACAATTACTCAAAAAAGGACTCTTTACTTCAAGTAAAAATATATTAGATGAGGTGGAAGAGATAAATGGGATAAAGGTCCTTGCCAAGATAGTGGATTTGCCGTCTGGTGATGTTGCTGCACTGAGAAACATGATGGATGGAATCAAAGATAGGTTGAGATCTGGTGTTGCAATGCTAGGTGCCAAGAACAATGATAAGGCTCATATAATTATATATGTAAGTCCTGACCTTCACCATAAATTTACTGCAAATGAACTTATAAAAGAGATAGCAAAAGAGGTAAAAGGTGGTGGAGGTGGTAGAAAAGATCTGGCACAAGCTGGTGGAAGTTATCCTGAAGGCCTTTCAAATGCAATTAATAAATTGAGAGAATATCTTAAATAATGGAATGGAATCTATGAATTTTTTGGGAATAAAATTCACAGAATATGGGCTTGTCTATTTTTTTAAAAACTTTGATCCAACTATAAAAAAAGGGGATTTTGTTGTTGTTACCACTGAGGATGGAATGGGGCTTGGAAAGGTAATTACCGTTAGGGATACGGCTCCTAAGGATATAGAAGAGGAAGAATTAAAGACAATCGATAGAAAGGCAACTGAGGAGGATCTAAAACAACAAGAAGAAAATAAGAAATTAAGTAGAGAGGCATTTGATTATTGCAAGGTTAATATTGAAAAACTTGGCCTTGATATGAAGCTTGTGGATGTTGAAGTGAGATTTGACAGAAGCAAGATTCTTTTTTACTTCACTGCCCCTTGTCGTGTAGATTTTAGAGAATTGGTAAAAATTTTGGTAAGAAAATATCGCACAAGGATTGAATTGAGGCAGATTGGTGTGAGAAATGAGGCCCAGATGGTTGGGGGCTTGGGTACATGTGGTAGGATTTGTTGCTGCAGGCTTTTTTTGAAAAAATTTGATCCAGTGACAATAAAGATGGCAAAAGAGCAGCAACTCTTCTTGAATCCTTCAAAAATATCAGGTACATGTGGAAGACTCCTCTGTTGTCTCAATTTTGAGAAAGCGCTTTATGATGAATTTCATGAAAGATGTCCAAAGATTGGGAAAAAGTATGAGACAAGGCTTGGTGAGATAAGAATTTTGAGGGCAAATATTTTCAGAGATTCTTTGATAATTGAGACAAGAACAGGAGGAGAAAGAGAAATAACAATTCCTGAGTGGATGGACTTAATAAAGGGGAGTGGTGACTTGTCCCAATATGAATATCTTTTTTCTGAAAAACAAGTCACTGAATTTAGATCTACCTATATATCCTTTGATAACTTAATGTCTGAAGAGGATTTAGAGGCATTTAAGCAAATCTCAGAAAAAGAGGAATATACCTTTTCATTAGAGCAGCTCAGTTACCCCAGGAAAAAGCAAGGGAAGGATTTACGGAAGAATTCAAAAAAGATCATTAGAAAAAATGGAGGAAAGTAGTGAAAAAGACCTTTTATGTGACAACTCCAATTTATTATGTGAATGCAAAACCACATCTTGGGCATGCATATACTACCGTACTTGCTGATACAATGAATCGATTTCACAAGATCTTAGGTGAAGAAACCTTTTTTTTAACAGGTACAGATGAGCATGGAGATAAGATAGTTCAAGCTGCGCAGAAAGCAGAGAAGACACCTCAGGAATATGTGGATGAGATTAGTGGTCTTTTTAAAAATCTTTGGCCCCAGTTAAATATACAGTTTGACAAATTTATTAGGACAACAGATCCAGACCACAAAAAATGTGTTCAACGTATCTTACAACTTGTATATGATAAAGGTGATATCTATTTTGGTGAATATGGGGGGTATTATTGCTTTGGATGTGAAAGATTTTATACTGAAAAAGAACTTGTAGATGGTCTGTGTCCAGACCATAAAAAACCACCAACCTACCTACATGAAGAGAATTATTTTTTCAAGATGAGCAAATATCAGGAGTGGCTCATAGATTATATTAAGGCAAATCCAGATTTTATCCAGCCACAGGCATATAGAAATGAAGTGCTTGCCATATTAAAAGAAGATATTGGTGATTTGTGTATATCAAGACCAAAAAAGAGGCTTAAATGGGGCATTGAGCTTCCTTTTGATAAAAATTTTGTAACGTATGTGTGGTTTGATGCGCTTATTAACTATATTAGTGCTATAGGTTGGCCAGATGGAGAAAAGTTTAAGAAATTTTGGCCAGCATATCACATTATAGCTAAGGATATTTTAAAGCCCCATGCCATATTTTGGCCTACTATGCTAAAAGCTGCTGGAATTGAATTGTACAGGGGACTTAGGGTTCATGGGTATTGGAAGGTAGATGAGACAAAGATGTCAAAGAGCCTTGGGAATGTAGTTGATCCTCTTTCTATGAAAGATAAATATGGTGTGGATGGATTTAGATATTTTTTAATGAGAGAGATGCATCTTGGGCATGATGGAAATTTTTCTGAAAAGAATCTCATTGAGAGATTTAATTCAGACCTTGCAAATGATATTGGAAATCTCTTTAATAGAACTTTGTCTATGATTTCTAAATACTTTGGTGGAATACTTGAAAATAAAGATCTGTCTTTTGAGCCTAAAGACAAAGATTTAATTAAATTGGGAGAAGATAGTTTAAAAAAATATATTGAGTCTTTTAAGGGATTTAAAACTGCTGAAGGGCTTGAGAATTTGATGGTTTTTGTTAGATCTTTGAACAAATACATTGATTCTTCAGCTCCTTGGACCCTTTATAAAGAGAAAAAACTAGAAAGATTATCCACTGTGCTTTGGTTGGTGTTAATGTCTTTAAAAAAGGTGGCTTATGCACTTTGGCCAGTTATACCAGAGAGCAGTGAAAAGATGCTTGCATCTATTGGTTGGGAGAATATGCCAAATACCATTACATTAGAAGATGAGATATCTAATTGGACACCTTGGGATATCAAAGAAAAACTTCCTAAAGGATTAAACCTCTTTCCAAGAAAAGAGGTTTTTAAAGAACAGGATATAAAAGAAGAAAAGAAGGGCAAAGAAAAACAAGACTATATTGATTTTGAGCTTTTTAAAAAGATAGATTTACGTGTTGGTAAGATCATAGAGGCCAAAAAGCATCCCAATGCTGATAAGCTTTTGTGTACAAAGGTGGATCTTGGTGAAGGGAAGATAAGGTCCATAGTTGCAGGAATAGCAGAATATTATGATCCAACAGAGTTAGTGGGGAAAAATGTAGTGGTTGTTGCCAATCTGGCCCCAAGAAAGATAAGGGGAGTTTTGTCTGAAGGTATGATGTTGGCAATACACACAAAACAAGGATTAAAAGTGTTGACTGCTGAAGATGATATAGAGCAAGGTAGTAAGATAAGCTGATATTCTTTTGACAATAAAGTGGGGAAGTTAATTTAACTGCTTATTGTGAGGAGGATATGGATGGTAGAGAAGATCTTAAAAATTTTATTGATCCTTTGGAGTATCTTACTTGCCTTATCTGGTTTTTTAACTTGGTTTCAAACTATGGGACGGGTTGTAAGTACTGAATTCAATTTATTAATTGCAATATTAAACAAATTATCTCTACTTTTAGTGTGGATAGCAATTTTTTCTTTTTGGCAACTTTTAAAAGATAGAAACAAGACATCATGAAAAGAAAAATTAATATATGTTTTTAGTGTGTCAGTGTATTAGAAGAAGAGGTAATAAAATTGTTTAACAAGTGGTCCAGTGCACAGATACCACTACTGAACCTGAGCTTAGGCAGGATCCGGGTCACGGTTATGAAGCAGAGAACAGAGAGACGAACAAAAAAGATTATTTCAGTTTTATCCAAAAGACAAAAGGACTTAACACTAATTATAGACAATATTCACGATCCACATAATGTATCTGCTATCTTGAGAAGTTGTGATGCATTTGGTGTACACAAAATTCATTTATATTACACAAACCAAGAGTTTCCAGAACTTGGTAAAAAGAGTTCTGCCTCTGCTATTAAATGGGTGGAGAGAGAAAGACATAGAGACGCAAAAAAAATGATCGAAAAGTTAAGGGCTGAAGGATTCAATATAATTAGAACAGGGTTTAGCGAAAAGGCAAGACCCATTGTAGAGTGGGATTTGACTAAGCCCTGTGCAATAATATTGGGTAATGAACATTGTGGACTTAGCCCTGAGTTGTGTGCACTTGTTGAGGATGAATTGTATATACCCATGCAGGGTATGGTTGAGAGCTTGAATGTTTCTGTTGCGGCAGCGATTATTTTATATGAAAGCTGGAGACAGAGGATGTTAAAAGGCATGTATGATCATCCATCTTTTGATGAGCAAACATTGCAAAGATTAATAGAGGAGTGGTGCAAGAAATAGCCCTTTACTTTTATAGATTTTTAACTGAGAAAATTTAAAAATTTTTTGAGGAGACACTATGTCTGGTAATACCTTTGGCACATTATTTAAGCTCACAACATTTGGTGAATCCCATGGGGTTGGCCTTGGGGGGGTGGTAGATGGTTGTCCCCCGGGTATAGAACTTTCAGAAGAGGACATCCAGCGGGAACTTGATAAGAGGCGTCCAGGATCCAATCCAGGGAGTACTACAAGATCAGAATCTGATAAGGTTCAGATCTTATCTGGGGTCTTTGAAGGATATACAACAGGGACTCCCATTGGCTTTTTTATTAAAAATGAGGATCAGAGACCAAAGGATTATTCGCAGATTAAGGATGTGTATAGACCTTCCCATGCAGATTTCACCTATGATGCAAAATATGGAATAAGGGATTATAGAGGAGGAGGAAGGGCATCTGGTAGAGAGACAGTATCCAGGGTGGTAGGAGGTGCCATTGCACAAAAATTTTTGGAAACAAAGGGAATTAAATTTATAGCCTTTACAAAGGAGCTTGGAGGTATTGCTGCAGAGATAATAACCCCTGAAAAGGCAGAGGAACTTCCATTTTTCGCTCCTGACCCATCAGTTATTGATCTGTGGAAACAAAAGGTAGAAGAAATTAGAAAGAAGGGTGATTCAATTGGAGGAATTGTAGAGGTACAGGTACATGGAGTGCCTGCTGGTCTTGGAGAACCTGTGTTTGACAAACTTGATGCAAGGCTAGCCTATGCTGTAATGAGTATTGGTGCTGTAAAGGCTGTAGAGATAGGTGCAGGATTTGAAGTAGCCCAAAGACTTGGGAGTGAAAATAATGACTATATGAGTAAAGATGGGTTTTTGAGCAATAATGCAGGTGGAATCTTGGGAGGTATCTCTACAGGCCAACCTATAATCTTAAGGGCAGCTATTAAACCAATTCCATCTATCTCTATTCCTCAAAAGACTATAAATAAAAAAGGACAGGAGGTTACATTAGAGATTAAAGGAAGACACGATGTTAGTGCCATTCCAAGGATAGTTCCAGTGATCAAAGCAATGGTTGCAATGAGTATAGCTGATATGTATCTTATGCAATTTGGTTATGAAAAGGCACAACTCTCCTAATTTGGGTGTCAAAAACTTCACTTATTTAAAGCATCAAAATTCACGCTTAAAGATAATCTTATCTCTGGCCTGGCCTCAGGTTTTGATGATGTTTTTTCATTTTTGGATTGGTTTTTTGGATGTGTATGTTGCTGGTTTGATTGATTCAAAGGTCCAGGCTTCTTTGGGAATTGTTACCCAAATTTTATTTTTTTTATTAATTGTTGCAATTTCTTTTGCAAATGGATCAGTCTCCACTATTAGCCAATCTTTAGGTGGGCAGCGGGAGACACGGGCAAAAAGATATGCAATGCTCTCTTTGGAGATAGCTGCCCTGGCTGGTATTATACTCTGTTTTTTGGGATTTTTGTTTAAAAAAGAGTTGGTTCTGATACTCAAAACGCCAAGGCCACTTTATGAGATCACTACTTATTTTATTAAAGTATATGTCTTACTTATTCCAATATATTACCTATTTATAACAACAAATGCTATTTTGCGTGCTCAAAAGCAGGTGTATGTTCCATTGATTAGTATAATGTTGGTTACTATTTTAAATGGAGCTTTAAATTTTTCCCTTTGCTTTGGATATTTTATATTTCCCCGAATGGGGTTTAAGGGGCTTCCCTGGGCAACATTTTTTTCTGTGTTGTCAGGCTGTCTTGTTAATATTTTATATCTAACAAAAAAGGGATGGGTGCGTTACAGATTTATACCAAAAATAAAATGGATAAAGGCTTTTTTCCCTTATCTTTGGAAGGTAAGCTGGCCCATTGGACTAAACCAACTCCTGTGGCACTTTGCCTATGTTATCTTGTTCTCAATTACAGCAACATTACCTCAAAAAAATATTGTAGCATTAGCTGCATTTACTGCAGGCAGTAGAATTGAAGCCATATTATTTTTGCCTGCATTTGCATTTAATATGACTGCATCAATACTTGTTGGGCATTATCTTGGCAATGGCGATTACAATGGTGCAAAAGATATTGGTCAAAAAACGTGGATGCTTGGTATATCTATTATTTCATTTTTGGCAATTATATTGTGGTTTTTTGTGCAGGAGGTAGCTGGAATATTAAGTGATGATCCTTTAGTTCAGATGGAGATAATTAATTATTTAAAATATAATGTACTCGCAATACCATTTACTGTTTCTACAATGATATTTGGTGGAGTATTCATAGGAGCTGGCGCAACAAAGTTTAATATGATGTGTATTGGTGGAAGTGTTTGGCTTGTCAGGGTACCACTTGCATATATATTAGGTCATATCATTTTAAAAGATTCCAGTGGAATATGGATAGCAATGTTTTTGTCTCAAATGAGCCAATCTCTTATTATGGGATTTTTGTTTATAAAAGACAAATGGATAGGATATTCCATGAAAAAAGCAAATAGGATATTAAAGGCCAATGCATCTGCTATTTAATATGTGAGAGGTTAAAATTGGATTTTAAAGACTAAAATTGGATTAACAATTATTGAAAGGAAAAAGGGACATGCAAATAATGCACATTGAACTTTTGAAATCAAGCATTATTCTTCAGTCTGTTTTTTCTTTATGTTCTAGGTTCAAAGTTTTAAATTCATATTTT
>Ga0256842_1001122_pt1 | contig 22175 bp, 20 predicted proteins | sample 4559240metaG_FD_185973 | JGI IMG/M metagenome (GOLD analysis project Ga0256842, IMG submission 185973) | Hydrothermal vent microbial communities from Guaymas Basin, Mexico - 4559-240 | ecosystem: Environmental > Aquatic > Marine > Hydrothermal vents | place: Mexico: Guaymas Basin | collected... | reverse complement strand
ATAGAGCTTATAACGCTTAAAGGACTAAAAGCCCTACAAAAAAGTAAGATTGTCATTTATGCCGGCAGTTTGGTTAATAGGGATATCTTAAATTATGCAGATAATATGATTGCATCCTACGATTCTTCGTCTATGGTTTTGGAAGAAATAGTAGATTTAATAAAAACCTCAACAGATAAAAACCTTGATGTCGCAAGACTGCATACAGGCGATGCGTCTTTGTATGGAGCTATATTTGAACAGATTGTAGAGATTGAAAAACTTGGCATACAATATGAAATAATCCCGGGCGTTACAGCGCTTTTTGCAGCTGCAGCTTCTATGGGAGTTGAACTCACATCACCAAACATATCTCAAACTGTAACAATAACAAGGGTTGAAGGCAAAACGCCAATGCCTAAGAATGAAAACCTAAAAGACATAGTATCGCACGGCGGAACTTTTACATTCTATCTTTCCATATTAAAGCTAAAAGATATAATTAACACATTTTTGGATAAAGGTTTCAAAAAGGATACACCTGTTGCTGTGTGTTATAGAGTGAGCTGGCCGGATGAAGAGATAATTTTTGGCACTCTCGACAATATAGAAAAAAAGATGGAAAATAAAAAAATAAATAGACAGGCTTTGGTAATTGTTGGTGATGTTTTAAGAAGAAACCCAAAAAAATATTCAAAACTATACGATAAGGACTTTTCGCATGGATTTAGACAATAAGGTTGCTATTATAGTTATAAGAGAAAACGGATACAAAATAGCAAACAGAATTTCACACAAATTAAATAGCGTTATATTTATAAAAAAAGAAACAGAGATAGACGGTGCTCAATATTTTAGTGATTTAAAGACTGTTTTTAAGAAAGTTTTTTTTGAATATAGATATATTGTCGCCATAATGGCTCAAGGTATAGTGTCAAGAATGATATCGGGCCTACCTAAGAATAAACATACCGACCCAGCCGTAGTGGTTGTAGATGAAAAAGGCAGATATGCAATTAGTATGCTTTCAGGGCATGAAGGCAAAGCAAATAAACTCGCATTTAGCATTAGTTCAATTATAGGATGCGAACCTATTATTACTACTGCAACAGAAGCAAATAAAACATACGTAGCAGGTATCGGTTGCAGAAAAAACATAACAAAAAAACAGGTAGAAGAAGCGCTTAACAAGGCTACATCTCTTGCTAATATCAATATAGATGACTTACGGCTTGTTGCAACCTGTTGGCATAAAGAAAATGAAGAAGGACTTATTGACGCTATAGAAAAACTAAATCTTAATATGCGTTTTTTGCCAAAATTTCTATATGAAAACGAACTTTATAACTTCAAAGAAACAGCCGCATCTAAATATCTTAATATTAAAAACGTAGCTGAAGCATCGGCTTTAATTGCTTCCAAAAATCCGAAATTTATTTTAAGAAAAACTGTTTTTGACGGTGTTACTGTTTCTATAGTAAAAGAGGAATTACCCTAATGGGCATTCTTTTTGTTGTAGGAATAGGTCCTGGAGACATATCTTTAATAAACAGACAGGCTCTATATGCAATTGAGCAATCAGACTATATATGCGGATACGAAACATACATAAAACAGATAGAAAATATCATAAAAAATAAAAAAATCTACTCAAATAAAATGGGTAAAGAAAAAGAAAGGGTTAAAGAAGCTCTTGATTTAGCAAATCAAGGTTTTGTGGTAAGTTTGATAAGTGGTGGAGATGCATCTTTATACGCTATGGCTTCACTAACCCATGAACTTAATATATATGATAATATCAAGATAGAAATAGTTCCCGGCATTACTGCCGCTTTGGCAGCATCAGCCAAACTTGGAGCACCAATAAGCGATGATTTGGCAATTATTTCAATGTCTGATTTGCTTACATCCTGGAATATCATAAAATCAAGAATAAATGCGGTAAATATAGGAGATTTTGTTTGTGCTATCTATAATCCCAAAAGCTCAAAAAGGACGAAACAGATAAAATACGCTATAGAAGAATTTTATAAAAAAAGAGGCAATCTCTTATGTGGTATAGTCAAAAACTGCTTTAGAGATAATGAAGAAATTAAAATTTGCACACTTTCATCATTCGATTATAATTTTGTAGATATGTCTTCTATTGTAATCGTAGGTAATACAAAAACGTATAAAAAAAATAATATCTTAATAACACCGAGAGGATATCTATAATATATAAGGTTTATTGTTTCATTGAATTAAGAACTAAAATTTCATATAATTTTTGGCTATGTGGAAAAAGGTAATTGAAAAATTAAGAAAACAAGCCGACACTGAAGACTTAGAAAAACTGTCTTTAATAGAGCCTGTAAGTATAGAGCCTCAAAAAATTAGCCTAATGATACCGAATAACGATATAAAAAACCTAATAACAGAAAAGTATAAAGACAGCATAACATCTATACTAAAAAGTAATTTTGGCGTAGTACCGACTATAGAATTATTACTAAAAGAAGAAGATATATCAAACTTAAACCCAAAATATATGTTTGAAAACTTTATAGTAGGACCAAGCAACCAATTAGCCTACGCAGCAAGTGCAGCCGTGAGCGAAAATCCGGCAAAAGCCTATAATCCCTTATTTATCTATGGCGGTGTAGGACTTGGTAAAACCCATCTTTTACACGCAATAGGCAATACAATTAAACAAAAAAATAAAAAAGCCAAAATACTCTATATTTCAAGCGAAGAATTCACAAATGAACTAATAAACTCAATACAATACAAAAAAATGAATCAGTTCAGAAATAAATACAGAAATTTAGACTGCCTATTAATTGATGATATACAGTTCATTTCATCAAAAGAAAGAACAGAAGAAGAATTTTTTCATACATTTAACACGTTATACGAAAGCCAAAAACAGATAGTCATAACAAGCGATAAATCACCAAACGACATACCCGATATAGAAAATAGGCTAAAATCGCGTTTTAACTGGGGTCTAATAGTAGATATTCAGCCACCAGAATTCGAAACAAGAATAGCTATTATCAATAGAAAAGCCGAACTGTTTAACCTAAATTTAGAACCCGAAATCGTTAATTTCATAGCATCCAATATCAACTCAAATGTAAGAGAAATAGAAGGAGCACTAATAAAAATATCAGCTTACAAATCCATAATGAAACAAAAAGTAACGTTAGGCCTTGTGGAAAATATCCTTCAAGATATCGTAATAAGAAAAGAAAAAATGCTAACTGCAGAAAACATACAAAAAACCGTAGCAAGACATTTTAATATAACAACAGACGAACTAACATCATCAAAAAGAACAAAAGATATACTCATACCAAGAGAAGTAGCAATGTATCTAACAAGAAAACTAACCAAAAACTCTCTACCTGAAATAAAAGCAAAATTCGGCATAAAAAGTCACGCAACCATAATAAACGCATGTAAAAAAATAGAAAAAGAATTAGAAAAAAACGCTCAATTAAAGGAAAAAGTAGAAATAATAGAAAAAGAGATAAAGGATGTTTAAAAACCTTTCAATTACAAAACACTATAATAAAATTTCTGTCAACAAACCAATAAAACTAAAAGTTATTAACAATATTAACAAAATTATTGACAAATATAGTAAAATAAAACACACTATTACAACAACAAAAAACATTATTTTAAACAAAAAGACAGTACTTACTACTGTTTCTAATTTAAAATATAAAAAAATATAAAAGGAGAGATTTTATGTCAAAAACAATAAACATTAACACAAACGAAATGAAAAAAATGATGCAAAATGCGACACTAACCACATCAAAAGAAAAAGACAGCATACTATCGAATGCCTTATTAGAAATAAACACATCTGAAATTAAAATCACATCAAGAAACAATATAGTAAAATCAATACAAAAAGTAGAGATAGAGCCTCAAGATATAGAAGCAAATCTCATTATAAACCCAAATATAGTATTCAACATTCTCAAAGAACTAAAAGAAGAAACAACAGAAATTACAATAGAAGAAAATTTAATAAAAATTAAAAACGGCAAATTTAAAACAACAATAAAAACGTTAAACAACGAACTATATCCCGAAGAACAAAATGAAAAAGGAGAACTAATAACAACAATCGACTTCAACAAATTAAAACATCTATTCAAATCATCTATACCCTATCCCGACAAAAATGATGTATCAAGGGAGTATACAGGAATCTTTACAGAAATTGAAAACGATAAAATGAAAGCATCATCAACAGACCACTTCAGGCTAATAAATATAGAAACAGATATAGACAATAATAACAAAACCATATCCTTTATTATAGAACACGAAGGAGCTTCGGTCATATCAAAAATAGACATGGAAGAAACTGTAGAACTGTACAAAGGAAACAATACAATAACAATAAAAGATAATCTAAGGGAAATACAATCAAAATTAATAGAAGGCTCGTTTCCCAATTATCAAACAATTTTATTAGATGAAACTAATAATTACGTAATTATGGAAAGAAATGAATTGCTCAGTTCAATAAAAAGAGTCTCAATAACAAACCAAAACAACGAAATAGAACTTGAGATAAAGCCAAATGAAAAAATCCTTACAGTAACATCCAAAAACCAGGAAGGCGAAGAATCAATAGATGAAACATCCGTCACACAATCAAACAACGATAATGAGATTAAAATCAAACTCGACTCACGCTTTGCCATTAACTTTTTATCTCAGGTTACCACAAATGATATAAAACTATTTTATAGAAGCAATGAAGAACCAATAATGATGCAAGCTAAAGAAGAAGAATATATATATAACTATATAATGACTCCAATAGTAGAGTAAATGTATATAGACAACATATTCTTCAGTAATTTCAAAAACTTTGAACTAAAAAACATAAAAACAGATAAAATAAATATAATACACGGAAAAAACGCATCGGGTAAAACAAACACAATAGAAGGTATATACACAATCCTAAACGGACATTCATTTAAAAGCAAAAATACACCACTACAAAAGGACATAACAAAAAAAACCGTATTAAGTGCAACAATAAACAATACACAAAATATATATGTAGAAATATATAAAGGAAAAAAAAACCTAAAATTAAACACAAAGCGTGCAACAGCACTATCTTTTAAAAAAAATTTTCCTTCAATTTTGTATTCCATAGATTCATTCATTTCATTCAAAGATAAAAAATACCTATTTTCACTTTTTGACAGAAATATATTTATAGATAATACAAAGATAGCAAATATGCTTATAGAGTATAAAAAATTAATAAGGATTAAGAAGGAAGCGATATATTCAATCAATAAAGATTTAGAATTCATAAAATTTATACATGAAAAAGTTCTTAATTTAATGAGAAGTATCTCAACAGAAAGGGTTAAGTCAGTAGAAATTATCAATTCTATCATCAATAAAACACTCAACAACTTTACAGACAAACAGCTTTATATAGAATATAAGCCATATGATTACGGTCAAAAAAACATATTAAAGGAAGAGCTATTAAAAAAAAGACTTATTACATCACTCAACAAAGACAAAATAAATATCCTACTAAACAATAAAGATATATTCACATATGCATCAATAGGCGAAAAGAAAATTGTTCTTTTATCATTAATTTTATCAATAGTATTAAGATATAATGAAAAAATAAAGCCTATACTCCTTATAGATGACTTGGAAGGAGATTTAGACGAAGATTCAAAGAATATATCATTTAAAATAATAAAAGAACTACCAAATCAACTATTTTTGACAACATTGGGTGAATATTTATATAATGACGCTAATATTATACGGTTGTAAGGAGTGAAAAAATTGGAAAACTATACAGCAAGCAGTATTAAGGTTTTAAAGGGTTTAGAAGCCGTTAGAAAAAGGCCGGCTATGTATATAGGCGGAACATCTATAGAAGGACTGCACCATCTTGTTTATGAAGTCGTTGACAACTCAATAGATGAAGCAATGGCCGGTTATTGCGATACTATAAACGTTTATATAAATGAAGATAATTCAATTACAGTTATTGATAACGGTAGAGGAATACCCGTAGACATACATCCGATAGAAAAAGTCCCAGCCGCTACGCTTGTTTTAACAACACTTCATGCAGGTGGAAAATTTGATAATAAAAACTACAAGGTATCCGGCGGACTACACGGTGTGGGAATTAGTGTTGTAAATGCTTTATCGGAGAGTCTATGTGTAGAAATTAAAAGGGACGGTAAAATCTATAAACAGGAATTTGAAAGAGGGATTCCCAAATACGACCTAAAAACAGTAGGAGAAACAAAAGAAACGGGAACGTCGGTTACCTTTTTACCGGATAAAGATATCTTTGAGACAACAGAGTTTAGTTATGAAATACTAATTAAGCGATTTAGAGAGCTTGCATTCTTAAATAAAGGTTTAAGAATAATTCTAACCGACAGAAGAAGCGGAAAATCGGAAAATTTATACTATAAAGACGGTCTTATATCGTTTATTGATTATATAGGAAAAAACAAAACAAAGCTATTTGAAGAGCCGATTTACTTTAATATAAAAGAAAAAGAAGTATCTGTAGAGATGGCTATGGTTTACACCGATAGTTATTCGTCCACCATCTATACGTTTGCAAACTCAATCAATACCGTAGAAGGCGGTGTCCATCTTTCAGCGTTTAAGAGCGTTTTGACAAAGGTGATAAATAATTACGTTAAAAAGAACAATATGGTAAAGGGCGATATAAATTTTTCGGGAGACGATGTAAGGGAAGGTATTATAGCCGTTTTATCGGTAAGACTACCCAATCCGCAATTTGAAGGCCAAACAAAAACAAAGCTTGTTAATACGAATATTAAAAACGTCATACAGACAAGACTCTACGATAGATTAAGCGAGTATTTTGAAGAACACCCGCAGATTGCAAAATCTATCATAGATAAGGTATCGAAAGCCTATTCTGCAAGGGAAGCAGCAAGAAAAGCGCGCGAACTTGTAAGAAGAAAAACAGTTTTTGAAACAAAAGGATTGCCCGGAAAACTAGCCGATTGCCAAGAAAAAGACCCTGAAAAAACAGAATTGTTTATAGTTGAAGGTGATTCTGCTGGCGGTAGTGCAAAACAGGCGCGCGATAGGGTTTTTCAGGCTATATTGCCACTTAAGGGTAAAATCTTAAATACCGAAAAAACAAATTTGACAAAGATTTTAACAAGCGAAGAGATAAAAAACATAGTTACGGCGATAGGAGCAGGAATCGGCGATTCTTTTAATATAGACGATGTAAGATATCATAAAATAATTATAATGACGGACGCAGACGTTGACGGAAGCCATATTCAAACACTTATATTGACGCTCTTTTTTAGATATTTTAAGGAACTTATTGATATGGGCTATGTTTATATAGCGCAGCCGCCTTTATATAAATGCAAGATAGGAAAAAAAGAGTTTTACGTAAAAGACGAAAAACAGATGAAGGAATTTTTAATCAATAAGGGTATAGAAGACTTCACGCCGATAGTAAACGAAGAAAAGATAGACACGGAAGAGTTTAAAAAGATAGTAAACAGGCTTTTAGTTTATGAGAATATGGTTGATAGATTGACCAAAAAATATGGAAGTGAAGAGATAATAAGATGCTTGTCTATAATGTCTCCAACCTTGGAAGAATTGAATAATACAACAGAATTTCAGGATAGATTAAATGAATGTTTAAAAGCTAACTCTTCTATATTCATTGAAGAAATAGAGTTTCAGGACGAAGCAATAGTATTTAAATATGTATTTGACAACGAAAAAAAGGAGATGTTTATAAATAGGGATTTCTTTAATTCACACGAATTCCAATTGATAACAAAATATGCTCCTTCCAAAAACCTGTTAGGTTCGCCACCTTTTAAGGTTTTGGTTAAAAATGAAGAGATGGAATTTAAAACAATTAAAGATATGATAAACCACATAGAAGAAAGAGCAAAAAAGGGTCTTGAGATACAACGCTATAAGGGTTTGGGTGAGATGAACCCTGAACAGTTATGGGAAACAACTATGGACCCAGCAAAGAGAAATATGTTAAAGGTTACTATAAATGATGCTCAAAAAGCAGACGAAGTCTTTAATCTTTTGATGGGAAATAGAGCTGATTTAAGAAGAGATTTTATAGAAAAAAATGCAAAGTTTGTAAAACATCTCGATGTTTAGGAGTGTGTGTTAATGAAGGATTTATTTAACGATAAAAATATTATCCCAATAGATATAGAAGATACAATGAAGCAGTCCTACTTGGACTACTCGATGAGTGTTATAGTAGGAAGGGCAATTCCAGACGCAAGAGATGGTTTAAAGCCCGTGCATAGGCGAATTTTATACGCCATGAAGGAGTTAAATCTCGATTTTAACAAACCTTATAAAAAAAGCGCCCGTGTTGTAGGCGATGTTATAGGTAAATACCATCCACATGGCGATATGGCAGTATACGACGCACTCGTTAGAATGAGTCAAGAATTCTCTATGAGATATCCTTTGATAGACGGTCAGGGAAACTTTGGCTCAATAGACGGTGATTCACCGGCAGCTATGAGATATACTGAAGTAAGACTGTCAAAAATCGCCCAAGAGATGCTTAAGGATTTGGATAAAAACAGCGTAGATTTTATACCAAACTACGATGAATCTATGAATGAACCGTTGGTTTTACCGAGTTTTATACCGAATATGCTTATGAATGGCTCAAGCGGTATAGCGGTTGGTTTTGCAACAAATATTCCGCCTCATAATCTTGGAGAAATTATTGATGCTTGTTTAGTGTATTTGGAAAAAGATGGAGATGTTGATGTAGATGAGATGCTTCAATATATAAAGGGTCCTGATTTTCCAACAGGCGGTATATGTTTTGATAGGAATTCTATTAAAGAAGCCTATAAAACGGGACTTGGTAAGGTTAGAGTTAGGGCTAAGGTTAAAGAAGAAAAAATAAAAAACAGAAACGCTTTAATTGTTTATGAAATACCCTATCAAGTCAATAAGGCTTTGCTTATTCAATCCATAGCTCAACTTGTTAAAGATAAAAAGATTGAAGGAATATCCGACTTAAGGGATGAATCCAATAAAGAAGGAATAAGAATCGTTATCGAAATTAAAAAGGACGACGAGCCGCAGGTTATTTTAAATAAACTTTACAAATATACCAATCTTGAAACGACATTCGGTATAAATATGCTTGCTTTAGTAGATAATGTCCCGAGACTTTTGAGTATAAAAGACGCAATTGACGTATTTGTGTCTCACAGAATAGACGTTGTAAAAAGAAGAACATCATTTTTATTAAATAAGGCGAAGGATAGAGCCCATATACTTGAAGGTTTAAGGATAACACTTGATAATATAGATGAAGTGGTAAATATAATACGCTCATCAAAGGATACGCAGGAAGCAAAGGGTAGATTGAAAGAGCGTTTTAAATTAAGCGATAAACAGACACAGGCGATTTTAGATATGCGTCTTGCCAGACTTGTTGCTTTAGAAAAACAAAAAATTATAGAAGAGTATGAAAACGTTATTAAGGATATAGCATACTACGAAAGTATTTTGTCAAATAAAGAAGTATTAAAGGGTGTTATAAAAGAAGAGCTTGTCTATGTAAAAAATACGTATAACGATGAAAGAAAAACTCAAATATCTGATAAGCCAAGAGATATAGAGCTTGAAGATATGATAAAAAACGAGCAGTTGCTCATAACATTTTCTAAAAAAGGTTATATAAAATCCATACCCGCCGAGGTTTATTCTACGCAAAACAGAGGCGGAAAAGGAAGAATGGCAGCAACCTTTGCCGATAGTGATTATATAATGGATATATTTTTAACGGAAAGCTTAAATACGCTTTTATGTTTTGCTAATACGGGTAAGGTTTATAAATTAAAAGCATACAATATACCCAAACTGATGCCAACGGCAAAGGGAAAACCTATTGTAAACCTTCTTAAACTACAACCTGGTGAGCAGATTAAAACCATTCTTCCGTTTGAAAATGATAAAAGTCTATTTTTTGTAACCCAAAAGGGCGTTGTTAAAAAATCGTCGGTTGAACATTTCAAAAACATAAACGTCAATGGTAAAATGGCTATAAAACTATCCGAGCAGGATTCTTTGGTAAGGGTTTTTGGCGTTAAAGATGAAGACGATGTTGCTATTACAACAAAAAAAGGTATGATTATACGCTTTAGTTCTCAAGAGGTTAGAGATATGGGAAGGATGGCAGCAGGCGTCAAAGGTATAAGGCTATCCGAAGGAGATATTGTAATTTCGGCTGATAGTTTTAATGAAGATAGACACACAAAGATAATATTCGTAACAGCAAAAGGAATGGCGAAACTTATAAGAATAAACGATGTAAGAAAGATAAAAAGAGGCGGAAAGGGCGTAATAGGCATAAGATTAAACGAAGGTGACTATGTTGCAGATAGCCTTACTTTAAACGACAAAGATGACGTAATAGTTATAACAAAGAACGGCAAGATAATTAAGGTAGAAGCAAAGGATATAAGGGTAACAGGCAGAGCGGCTAAGGGTGTAAAACTTATAAATATAACCGAAGATGATTCGGTTGTTAGTCTTGTAATTTCAGAGGAAAATAATGAATCCGATACTTAAAAACGCTATTAAAAGCGATATTAAATCGGTAGATAAGACTCTATCGAACCTTATTAAACCGCAGAGTAAACTATCATTCGATGTCTATAAACAGGTTGTCGAATCGGGAAAACGGTTAAGACCGTTAATCGTTTTATACAGCGCTTTATCCTTAAATTTTAAAGATAGCAATAAGGCGCTTGTTTTAGGCTCTATAATAGAATTGATACATACGGCAAGCCTGTTGCACGATGATATTATAGATGATGCCCAATATAGACGCGGAAGAGAAGCGGCAAATATAATTTTTGGAACAAAACCGGCTGTACTGGGTGGAGATTATCTCTATTCTTTGGCTTTTAATATGGTTTTGGATTTTGATATAGAGATAGCAAAGGTTATATCAAAGGCAGCTTATATGTTGGCGGAAGGCGAAATTAAAGAGATAGAAAACGCATTTAAAACCGATATTACCATAGATGACTATTACGACGTAATCTATAAAAAAACGGCTGTTTTACTTGAAGCAAGCAGTATAAGCGGATGTTTGCTTGCCAATATCGAATACAGAAAAAACTTTGAAGAATACGGTAAGAATTTGGGTTTTGCATTTCAGATAAAAGACGATTGTTTGGATTACGAATCGGATGTTGAAACGTTAGGAAAAGATGTCGGTATAGATTTAAAAGAAGGTAAGGTAACGCTACCGGTTTTATTATCGATGGATAAAGACAGCTCTCTTAAATCTAAATTGAAAGAATATTTTGAAAAAAAAGATGAACGATTGTTGCTTGATATTACAAATACGGTAAAAGAAAAAGGTCTTAAAGAATCAATAGAATTGGCAAGGGAATTTTCTGATAAGGCAAAGGAATCCATATCCTTTTTAAATAAAAGCAGGTATAGGGATTATCTTTTTGCTATTGCCGATTATGCAATAGAGAGAAAGAAATGAGAGACTCTATTATCGAGATTGTCGGGACAAACCATAAATTTTCAGACCTTAAAACGAGAGAGAAGCTCTCTTTTGCGCAAGATAAATTGGATATATATTTAAAACGTATCAAAATTATAAGCGGCGTAAAAGAAGTAATGATTCTTTCAACCTGCAACAGGGTAGAAATTTTAACCGTTTCTGAGTTTCCTGTTTCGGATAAGATTATAGATTTTTTATCGGAACATTCTAAAATAGAGCAAGAAAAATTAAGGGATATGCTTTATATAAAAAAACAGATTGATGCCGTTAGACATATATTTAGGGTTGCATCGAGTCTAGATTCTATGGTTGTTGGTGAGCCTCAGATATTGGGACAGATTAAAGATGCTTATAAATGGTCGGTAGAATTTTTAACAAGCGGCGCCACCATAAACAGAATTATGCGTAGAGCGTTTCATGCGGCAAAGATTGTAAAAAGCAAAACAGACATATCTAAAGGAGCAGTCAGTGTTGCCTATGCAGCTATGTTAAAGGCTAAAGAGCTGGTTGATTTAGAAGGAAAAAAGATATTAAGCATAGGCGTCGGTGAGATGAATCGATTAGCCTGTGAACACTTAAAAGATAGCGGTTGTGAAATAGCATACGTTGCAAATAGAACGGTAGAACACGCAAAAGAATTGGGAAAGCTTCATAATGCCAAGGTTATTGGTTTGGAGAATTTAAAAAGCGCATTAGAAAAAGTTGATATAGTGGTAACTGCTACATCTTCAAATGAGCCTATAATAAAAAAAGATATGATGCCTAAGGATAGGAATATTATCGTAATTGATATGGCGCTTCCCAGGGATACGGATGAAGCGTTGAATAATATGGAAAATATTTATCTTGTAGTTTTGGACGATTTAAAGGGTATTGTTGAAAGTTCCTTAAAGTTTAGACAAAAACAGGCTAAGCTTGCAGAGAATATAATAGAAGAAGAGATAAAAGCGTATGAAGAGTATGTGGCATCTTTGGATTACGACGAAATAGTAAAAAAATTGCGTATGAATGTTGAAACGGTCAGACAAAACGAATTGAATAAATTTAAAAAACTTTACGGTAACAAATTGAGCGACGATGTTATTAACGGTATAGATAAAATGACACGCTCTATGTTTAATAAGGCTTTACATGAGCCTACAAAAAATATTAAGATGTTTATGGAGCATCCAGAAGGCGATATGTATATAGAACTATTAAAAAGAATATTTAAAATAGAGTATTCTAAAAAGGATGTGAAATGCTTCTTTTCGGAAAACAGTTAAAAATAGGAACAAGAAGTTCAAAACTTGCCCTTTGGCAAGCACATTTTGTTAAAGAAAAACTTGAGAAATTGGGTTTTGAGTGCGAGATAGTAACGATAAAAACGGAAGGCGACAGAATAAACAAACCGCTTTATGAATTTGGCGGAAAAGGGCTTTTCATAAAAGAGATAGAACTTGCATTACTTGAAAAGAGAGTAGATGTTGCTGTTCATAGTTTGAAGGATATGAGCGTTTTTGAAAATGAAGATTTTAGATTTGTTGTGTTGGAGCGCGACTATGAACGCGACGTATTTGTTTCTTTAAAGGGTAACGTATTTGAAGTTGAAAAGGGTGCTAAAATTGGAACGAGTTCTTTAAGAAGAAGGGCAGAACTCTACAGACTAAGAAACGACTTTGAATTTGTGAATTTAAGAGGAAACTTAGATACACGTTTGAAAAAATTAAAAAACGGTGAGTTTGACGCTATAGTGGTTTCAAAAGCCGGTCTTGTTAGGTTGGGCATATACGACAACACTTATATGTATGATTTGGAGTCGGTTGTTCCATCTGCATCCCAAGGCGTTATCGCTATTGAATTTCTAAAGGATTGTAAATTTGCAAAAGAATTTGAAAAACTTGAGCATAAACAAACAAGGGTATGTGTAGATGCAGAGCGGAGCTTTGTAAAACAGTTAAACGCATCGTGCAATTATCCAATAGGAGCATATGCTTTTTTTTCAAAAAACAACGATTTTTGTATGGATGTTATGTATGGTTTTGTAGATGATATAACGAAGAGTATCAGGTATTCTTTCTGTTCGTCGAGCATTTTGCATACTCTTGCACAATGTATAGAAGAAGTTGAAAAAGGAATTAAACAATGATTATAGGTATTTCTAACAATTTATCATTAAAGTATTTTCCGTTTTTGGATGCTAAGGTAAAAGCCGAAGATGGTGTAAACAAGAAATTCTTGCTTAAATGCAAAGAATTAACAGAAGAAAACGAAGAGATATTATTGACAAACGACCTTGACAAAGCCGATACAGTTTTTTATTCAAAGAGTAAAAGCACACCGAAAATTAAGGTATTTTTTAGCGCCAACAAAGATGATTTAATCAGTTATACATCAAAATATGACGAACTGTTCGATATCTATCCTATAGATTCGCTGGAATTTAAGCCTGTTGATTTTGTTGTAGATGATAGTTGTCTGTGGGTTGTCTTTACGAGCAAAAGAGCCGTGGATTTCTTTTTTGATAGGGTTAATTCGCGATTCTTCTGTTTTAAGAAGATAGCTGCCGTTGGTCAAAAAACGGCTGAGCATCTGTCGGATAAAGGTTTTAAGATGGATTATGTTCCGGACGAGTTTTATGGCGAGTCTTTAATAGAGTTTTTAAAGGATAAAGAGCGTGTGCTTGTAGTTTCGCCTGTGAAATACAATAAATCATTTGATGAATTGGAAAATGTTAGGGTTATGCCTGTTTATGAAAATACGATTTCTGAAAACATACGTTTTTATAGATATGATACCGATTTCGATTTTGGCCTTTTTTCGTCACCCAGCGCTTTTTGGCATATAAAAGAGGCGTTTGGCAGTTTTGATTTTGCAAAAAGAATAAAAAGGATAATAGCAATAGGAAAAACAACAAAAAACTACATAGAATCGTGCGGATTTAAGGCTGAGATGCCAAATAGAGCGACCATTTATGATATGTTTGAATATATAGAAAAAGAGGTGTGATTTATGGAAGATTTTAAAAATTTGGAAGAGAAGGCAAAAAAAATAAGGCGTAATGTCTTGATAATGTTAAATAAATCCGGGAGTGGGCATAGTGGCGGCTCATTGAGTATAGTTGATATACTCGTTTCTTTATATTTTGGCGGCATTATGAACTATGATGCTAAAAATCCTAATTGGGAAGATAGGGATAGATTGGTTTTATCAAAAGGTCATGCATGTCCTGCTTTGTATGCAACGCTTGCCGAAGCCGGTTATTTTGATGAAGAACTATTGTGGACATTGAGAAAATTGGGCTCTCCGCTTCAGGGACATCCCGATTCAAAAAAACTGCCCGGCATAGAAGCGTCGACCGGTTCTTTAGGAAACGGCATATCTCAAGCTGTGGGTATGGCGTTGGCTGCAAAGGTATTAAAGAAACGCTATAAGGTGTTTTGTATCGTAGGCGACGGTGAAATGCAGGAAGGGTTGGTTTATGAAGCTTTAATGGCTGCAGGTCATTACAAGTTGTCTAATTTAATCGTTATTGTTGATAATAATGGACTTCAGATAGACGGACAATGCTCAGATGTTATGAATATCTATCCACTTAAAGAAAAATTTGAGTCATTTAATTTTAGGACTTATGAAATTAGCGGACATGTATACAAAAACTTAATCGATACGCTTACTACAGCAAAAAGAAACGTAATAAGCCCTACAGCAATAATAGCAAGAACGGTTAAGGGAATGGGTGTATCGTTTATGGCAAATAGGGTTGAGTATCACGGCGTTGTTCCAAGTGATGAAGAACTAAAAAAGGCATTGGAGGAGTTAAAATAATGGATAAAAAAGCAACTAGAGAAGCCTATGGAAAGGCTTTGGTAGATATAGGAAAAAAAGACGAATTGGTGGTTGCGTTGGACGCCGATTTGTCGGGCTCTACAAAATCTTCGGAATTTAAAAAAGCTTATCCGCATAGATTTTTTAATATGGGTATAGCCGAATCCAATATGGTCGATGTCGCAGCAGGTATGGCGTTGAGCGGTTTAAAACCATACGCTTCGTCGTTTGCAGTCTTTGTTACGGGAAGGGCTTTTGAGCCCGTTAGGCAGTCCATATGTTATCCAAATTTACATGTCGTTTTGTGTGGTTCTCATTCAGGTATTAGTGTAGGAGAAGACGGCGGCTCACATCAGGCTATTGTTGACATAGCCCTTATGAGGTCTCTTCCCAATATGAAGGTTATAGTTCCTGCCGATTATAACGAAACCTACTTGGCTGTCGTTGCGTCTTTGGATATGGAAGGTCCTGTTTATATAAGAACGTCAAGGGCAAAATCGCCTATTTTCACAGACGATACAACATTCAAACTCGGTAAAGCAAAGGTTGTAAAGGAAGGTAAAGATGCGACAGTTGTAGCTTGTGGCATGATGACATATATTGCACTTGAAGCATCCGAACTACTAAGAAAAGACGGCATAGAGATTGAGGTTATAAATTCGCCTTCCATAAAGCCGCTTGACGAAGAGACGATATACAACTCCGCAAAGAAGACAAATAGGGTCTTTAGTATAGAAGAGCATTCCGTAATAGGTGGATTGGGTGGCGCAATAAGCGAGTTTTTGTCTGAACATTATCCTGTATTTATCCATAAGATAGGTATGGACGATGTCTTTGGAGAATCCGGCACAAAGGATGATCTATTTTGTAAATATGGTTTTACCAAAGAAGCGATAGCAAAAAGGATAAAAGACAAACTTAATGGTTGAATTTATTGACGTATATAAAAAATTCAAAGATAAAACCGTTTTAAACGGCTTGAGTTTTAGGATAATACCCAATACGATGAACCAAATTGTTGGCGAGCAATCATCGGGCAAAAGCACAATACTAAAAATGATTTACGGTGCTGTTAAGCCTGATCGTGGTTTTATCAGGGCGTTTGATGCAAATGTGTCCAATCTGAAATATTCAGGCATTGTGCTTTTAAGAAGGTATTTGGGTATTATTTTTGAAGATATCAGACTGATAAAGGGCTTAACCGTTAGAGAAAATATATCAATCATCATAAAAATGACTAAAAGGGATTTGTATTTTTCGGAAGAGATTTTCGATATACTGTCCATCGGTCATCTATTGGATAAGTATCCAAGAGAATTATCCTTAAGCGAGCAATCGTTGGTTAATATAGTCAGAGGGGTTGTGTTTAGTTTTCCGCTTGTGCTTGCCGATGAGCCCTTACGTTACCTTTCTTTGGATTACAAGCGAAAGGTGATTGAACTGTTTAAATATTTAAATAAAGAAAAGGGAATAACCTTTTTGATAGCTTCGCAAACCGTATTGGATGATGACTTTAACGTTATTTTCATAGGTGATAATGAATAGGGATAATGTGGGTATAGCCCTATTTTTTGTTATAGTGGCTTTTATTTTGACTATGACAATACTGATGAGTATGTTTTTTGGTATAAACAGATACATTTCTGATAGAAAATCCAAGATACCTATGTATGTATTTTGTAAATCATCTTGCAAGAAAACAGAAGTTGAAAAATTATCAAACAAAATAATGGAAAAGAAAGGTATTGTTAAGGTCAGAATAATATCAAAAGAGGAAGCCTTTAAAGATATGGCGAGTAAATTTTCTATCGACAAAGAACTTTTTGGCGATAATCCGTTTCCCTATTCTTTGGAATTGCTTTTTGAGCCTAAATATACGAATAAAAATAGTTTTACAAAGTTTGCAAATAACCTAAAAAAGAATCCTTATGTTGAAGATGTAAATTTCCCATTGAAGTTTTTACAAAATATGGAAGATGTAAAGCGCAAAGTCAATATACTTGGAGAATCCATTTTAACAATTCTATACATAGTGGAATTTATAGTGTTTGTGTCTATTATATCGGTACTGTATTCACACAAGAAAGAGGATTTTGATACGCTTAAATTCTTTGGCATTAAACGTTCCAAAATATTGGGATTGTTTTTAAAAAATACATTTTCCCCGGCAATCTTTGCTTTCTTTGCATCTATAATTTTTATATTTTTAATATACAATCTATACGATAAATACGCCAACATATACTATATAAACAAAGAGCTTTTTAAGGATTCTTTAAAAACAACGTTTGTTCTTAATATAGTTATAGGTGTTTTGTTTACTTTTTTTTCTTCCCTGTTTGTTTTTACGGTTAAAGATGAAAAAGTTTAGTTTCATCCTTGTTATTTTCTTGTCTGTTTTTCCTGCTTATGCCATAGATAAACACGTAGTCGAACAAAAAATAAAAAACGTTAAAGCGAAGATAGAGCAAAAAAAAGCTTCCTACATAAAAATGAGACAACAATATTCAACGCTTATGTCTCAAATATCTAAGGTCGATAAAAGCGTTAAATATCTGAAATATAGAATAAAGGTAAATAAAAAGGATTTGAGAAAATTAAATAAAAGAATAGATAACCTCAAAAAAGATATAGGCTCTGTAAGCAAACAGCTAAATGAACAAAAGCAAAGGTTGCGTAAGGAGTTTAGGGAATATTACGAGTATTCAAGAATAGGAGAATTTTATAAGCAGGGTGTTTGGTATGAATATATGAACGCCTTTGTGTCTGAATATATGCAAAATAAAATAAAAAAGTACATAGAAAAAAGAACATATCTGAAAAATAAGCTGGATACGCTTAACACTTATGTAAAAAGAAAAAAGAGAATCTTGGATAAGATACAAAAGCAGGAGATTGCTTTAAAGAAAAAGATGAATGAACTTTCAATATTAACAGCAAGAGCAAAAAAGAACAAAGAGATGTATTTAAAAGATATAAAACAACTCAGTCTTGAACAGGCAAAACTACAGGGCATTCTTCAAAAAATCATAGAAGAAGAGCAGAGAAAAAAGAAAGAACAGGCAAGGCTTGCCAAAAAGAAAAGCAGGATAGTTTCACGCTCAACAAACAATATTAAAACAGGCTTGATTGCAAAAGAATTTACGGCATTGAGACATAAAATACAACCGCCTGTCTCAGGCAAGATTATTGACACATTTGGCCAAAAATACGATACTGTGTTTAAGGTTTATACGCGCAACGACGGTATAGATATAAAGGCAAAAAATGGGATTTGTGTAAAGAGTATAGCCTACGGCAAGATTGATTACATAGGCAATCTGCCGGTTTATGGCGGTGTGATTATAGTAAACCATTTAAACGGTTATTATACGGTCTACGGCGGAGTTACACCTGTTGTGGGTAAAGGTGCTATCGTAAAGGCTTATCAGTGTATAGCAAAATTGAAGAGCGACAGGTTGCATTTTGAATTAAGAAGACATGCTCAAGCCGTAAATCCGTTAATTTTTTTGGATAGGAGGTTTTTAAGATAGTTATGAAAAAGGTAGTGATTGTGATTGTTGTTGTTCTGTTAAATCTTAATGCTTTTGCAGCCAAAGATAATGCGGATAAATATGATAGGCTAAAGATTTTTGCCAGGGTTATGGCTATAGTCGAAAACGGCTATGTTGACAATGTTTCGTCTACCGAACTTATCGATGACGCCATAAAGGGCATGGTAAGTTCTTTAGACCCTCATTCATCATATTTAACAAAGGATGATGTTAAGGAGCTAAACGTTGAAACAACAGGTAAATTTGGCGGATTGGGTATAGAAGTTACGCTAAAGGATGGCGTCTTGACCGTTGTTGCGCCGATAGAAGATACGCCTGCATACAAAGCAGGTATTAAGGCGCAAGACGTTATATTGAAAGTGGATGGAAAAAGCACGCTCGGTATGACGCTTCAGGATGCTGTAAAAATTATGAGAGGAAAGCCAGGCACAAAGATTCACTTAACAATAGTTAGAGAAGGCGCAAAAAAACCGATAGAGATTGATATAACAAGGGCTATTATACATGTAAAAAGCGTTAAATTTAAAAAATATGGCGATGTTGGCTACATAAAGATATTGAAATTCCAGGATAAAACCGCAAAAGAAGTAAAAAAAGCTCTATCTAAGTTAAAAAACATAAAAGGTCTGGTTATAGATTTAAGAAACGACCCGGGTGGATTATTGAAGGCGGCGATAGGTGTAAGCGACCTGTTTATTAAGGATGGAGTTATAGTTTCGATTAGAGGAAGAAACAAGAAAGATGCTCAGTATTTTTATGCGCATAATGATAAGAACGAGCCGACCTATCCAATAGTTGTTTTAATTAATTCAGGAACTGCGTCAGCATCAGAGATTGTTGCTGGATGTTTAAAGGATAATAAAAGGGCTATTATTATGGGAATAAAGAGTTTTGGAAAAGGTAGTGTACAGTCGGTTATTTCTTTACCGGATGGTTCTGCTTTAAGGTTGACTACAGCAAAATATTACACGCCAAGCGGAAAGAGTATTCAAGCTATAGGTATTGAGCCAGATATTGTTGTAAAGCAGGCAAAACTTGAAGAAGAGGATAACGATAAGTATAGAGTGAGAGAAAAGGATTTAGCTCACCATCTTTTGGTTGAAAAGATTAAGAAGAAGTATGGTAAAGATAAGGATAAAAATAAGAATGAAGATGAAGACAAAAAACTGAAAGACGATTATCAACTCTTAAGGGCGGTTGACCTTGTAAAGGCTTTGATAAAAGCGGAAGATACCGTATGCATAAAACAAAAGTAGTCATTTTGCTATTTTTTGTTTTTATATCTATTAGGGCGGATGCATCAATATCTCTATGGCTTCAATCAAAAAAGCTTGCCATAGTGATAGACGATATGGGATATGATAAAAAGCTTGCGTATAAGTTTTTATCTTTGCATCTGCCTTTGACCTATTCTTTTTTGCCGGATGCAGAATATTCAAAGGAATTATCGGAAGAGTTCGGGTTTAGAGGCTATACGGTGATGATACATATGCCTTCTGAGCCCTTGAACTATCCAAAAGAAAACCCCGGCATATATGCCATATATACACATATGACAAAAAAGCAGACAATGGCTGTTTTGGAAAGGGCGTATAAGCTTGTTAGACATACGGTAGGATTGAATAATCATATGGGTTCAAAGATTTTGACCAATAAAAAGCATTTAGACTACATTATGGAATTTTTAAAAAAGAAGCATCTGTTTTTTATAGACAGCTTGACTATAAATAATAGCTTGGGATGTAAAGAAGCAAGAAAGTTTCATGTATTGTGCGCAAAAAGGGATGTATTTTTGGATAATAAAAAGGATGTGAATTATATCGTAGGTCAATTAAAAAAGGCGTTGAGATTACTAAAAAAAGTAGATGCTGTTGTTGCTATAGGTCATTGTAATAAGGAAACCTACTTAGCGCTTAAAGAGATGAAAGATAAGCTCAAACCGTATCTTGTAAGTGTGGAGTATGTGGTAAAATGATATTGGCGTTTGATACATCTTGCGACGATACGTCGGTTGCTTGTTTTGTGGATAGCAATAACTATTCAAACATAGTTTCTTCTCAAAATGAGATACACAAAAAATACGGCGGCATAATGCCTGAAATGGCGGCAAGAAAGCACATAGAAAATATAAGTTATCTAACAAAAGAAGCTTTGGATAAGATAGGTGTAGGCTTATCGGATGTAGATATAGTTGCAACCACTGTAGGGCCCGGGCTTTTGCCATCTTTGCTTGTGGGCGTATCTTTTGCAAAAGGCTTGGCTTACGCAAATAGAAAAAAAATTTTGCCGATAAACCATATAGAAGGCCATCTGTTTGCTCCGTTTTTTGACAAGAAATTGACATTTCCTTTTATGGCTTTGATAGTTTCTGGTGGACATACCCATCTGTTTTTGGTGAAGGGAATTGGTAGGTATGAACTTGTTGGAAAAACGCTTGACGATGCCGTTGGAGAGGCGTTTGACAAGGTTGCTCGCATACTCGATATTGGTTACCCTGGCGGTCCTGTTATTGACAAATTGTCAAAAACTGGAAATCCTAATAGATTCAACATTCCGATGGGGCTTGATAAGAAAAAAACGCTTGATTTCAGCTTTAGCGGAACTAAAACTTTTGTCAAAAACCTTGTCAATAAACACCCTAACCTGTCAAAAACTGACATTTACGATATTGCTGCATCGTTTCAAAAATCGTCAATAGATATTCTTTGGAAAAAATCTTTAAAGGCTTGTGAAGAATATAACGTTGATGTTTTGGCTGTATCGGGTGGTGTATCAGCCAATAGTTATCTGCGTGAAAGTTTTTTGAATAAATCTATAAAGAGCGGTATCAAGCTGCTTTTGCCTTCTAAAGAGATGACAACGGATAATGCGTTGATGATTGCCTTTGTGGCACACCTTAAAGAAGAGTTTGCAACATTTGATTATAATGCTGTTGAAGCAAACCCAAGGCTTAAGTTTTATTGATTATCTCTCTATACAGGCGTAGGTTTTATAGGCATTCCTTTTAAAGAAAGGAAGGGTGTCTATAATCTAAAAAGGAATATGAATTTTTGAAGAATTGTCTTGACAGGCGGGCAGTATAATATTTTTTCATTATATTATCTACTCATCATTCTCTTAAGTATCTTTTTTGCAAGCATTTCTTTAATTTCTCTGTGGCGCGGCACGGTTTCAATAACGCCGGTGTTAGGGTTTATCCAAAGAGTATGAGAACTTCCTTCTCT
>Ga0256842_1001121_pt1 | contig 22186 bp, 27 predicted proteins | sample 4559240metaG_FD_185973 | JGI IMG/M metagenome (GOLD analysis project Ga0256842, IMG submission 185973) | Hydrothermal vent microbial communities from Guaymas Basin, Mexico - 4559-240 | ecosystem: Environmental > Aquatic > Marine > Hydrothermal vents | place: Mexico: Guaymas Basin | collected... | reverse complement strand
AAAGAGCTTAAACCTTTTTTAGAGTATTTGAAAAAGACTGGGATATGGCTTGAAAAAGCGGATGATATAAACAAGATACTTTTTATTGAGGGAAATATCTGGGCGGGGTTTTATGAAAGTTTCAAATTCTTTTTGCCGGAAGATTTTGTTATGGACAAAAGGGTGAAAAGACCGCCGGACAATCCTATAAACGCTTTAATATCTTTTGGAAACACACTTTTATATACCAAAACGATAAGCGTAATTTATCAGACGCATTTAGACCAAAGCATAAGCTTTTTGCATTCTCCGAGTGAGGCTAGGTTTAGTCTAAGCCTTGATTTAAGCGAAGCGTTTAAACCGATAATAGTATTTAAAACTATTTTTGAGCTGGTAAACAGAAAAAAGCTGAAGGTTGAAAAACATTTTGAGAAAAAATTTAATTACGCCCTTTTAAATCAAGAGGGAAAAAAGATATTTATTAAAGCGTTTGAAGAAAGAATTAATGAAAAGTTTAAACACACTAGTCTTAAAAGAATGATTAGTTATCAAAGGGCGATAACGCTTGATGGATATAAGCTGATAAAATATTTAATTGAAGGCAGGGAATTTGTACCGTTTTTTTTGAGGGAGAAAAAATGAAAAAAGATTATAAAATAAACTATGTTTTTTTGATGTATGATATAGCCGATGAAGAGAGTGAATCGGGTAAAAGAAGAGTGGCGAAAGTCTTTAAAATTTGCAAAAAATATTTAACCCATCATCAAAGATCTGTATTCCGCGGAGAGATAACACCCAGTAAGTTAATCAAACTTCAAAAAGAACTTAAAGATGTAATTGATAAAGACCTTGATTTTATTACGATAATCAAACTAAAAAATGATAAAAGCTTTTCAGAAGAAACTATAGGAAAAGAGAAAGAGGGTTTATTTATTTGAGTTTAATTATTATTTTATAATTTTTCCAACCTTTTTTTTATTGACCGCCTGTAAAAGTTCCGATATAATGGTAAAAAATAAAGATGATTGAAACTTTTTTGTTAAAATGATTTTTGATTGGAAAACTCCTGAATTTCGGGTGTCTTTGTTTTAAAAAGCCCAAAATTTAATTTATTTAACCGATACATTTGAAGTATTGAAACTCTGAAGTAGGACACTCAGGAATATTCTCACACTGATTTAACCGATACATTTGAAGTATTGAAACAGTTATTTATCTTGACAATTTCGTTTGTTTCGTTTATATTTAACCGATACATTTGAAGTATTGAAACCGCAGATGAAAATATTACGGATATTGTAAAAAATTAATTTAACCGATACATTTGAAGTATTGAAACATACAAGATTTGCAATTTTAGAAAGAATCAACGAACATTTAACCGATACATTTGAAGTATTGAAACATAGCGATTTTAAACAATGTAAATCTGGCTTATAAGGATTTAACCGATACATTTGAAGTATTGAAACGGTATTAAAAGATGGTAAAGATATTAAAACAGCTATCATTTAACCGATACATTTGAAGTATTGAAACAAACATTAAGGGATATGAAGAGAGTTTTGCAATAGAATTTAACCGATACATTTGAAGTATTGAAACTTATAATTATTGTTTATTTCTATTTTTAAACTGTTAATTTAACCGATACATTTGAAGTATTGAAACCCCCTCTTTTGCAAAAAATTGAGGAACTTGAAAGTATTTAACCGATACATTTGAAGTATTGAAACTCTTTTTAAGTTTCAGTTCAAAACAACAACTGACTTGAATATTGTGTATTTCTGGATTACGCTTGACAAAACTAAAAAACGAAAAAAGCTTTTTAGAAGACACGATGGGAAAAAAGTTGAAAATATTTTTATATAACTTAAAACCATTCGGCAATTTTACGGCTTAAAAGCGGGTCGAACATTGCTGCAAAAAAAAGAAAAAGAACGATTTGAATTACATCCGTTTCAAAATTAGTCATTAATTAATTCCTTCATTTTAACAATTGCGTCTTTAAGCCCTAAAAATACAGCATTTGCTATTATACTGTGGCCTATGTTTAATTCTGTAATGCCTTTAATTTTAGCTATATCTTTTACGTTTTGATAATTAAGACCGTGTCCTGCCGCCACTTCAAGATTAAGTTCGTTTCCTAGAATTGTAGCGTCTTTTAAGAGATTTAATTCAAGACTTAGTTCTTTTTTTAAATCTTTTCTGTCAAAATTTTCGAAAACTTTAAAAGGTGTTTGATTTATATTGGTATTTAATGCCAAATGTAAGTTTGCATATTTTCCGGTGTGAAGTTCAATTATTTCGGCCCCTGTTTTGGAAGCTTTTTTGATTTGTTCAAAATCCGGGTCAATAAATAAAGAGACTTCAATTCCATTTTTATGCAGTTTTTCTATTATGTGTGTTATTTCTTTTTCAAATTTTATAACATCTAGTCCGCCTTCAGTTGTTACTTCTTCCCTTTTTTCCGGAACAAGCGTTGCTCTATGCGGTTTTAATTTGCATACTATATCAATGATTTCAGGATTAATACTGCATTCCATATTAACAGGTAAAAAGCTGTTTTGGCATATTCTTTTTGCATCAAAATCTTTGATATGGCGTCTGTCTTCTCTAAGATGAATAGTAACCTGATCGGCTCCGGCTTCTTTTAAAATCTGTAGTGCCATCAGCGGGTCTGGTTCGTTGATTTTTCTTGCGTTTCTAAGTGTGGCTATATGATCTATGTTTACCCCGAGTTTCATAAAATATCCTTTTTTAAAATTTGCTATAATTTTATCAAAAAGGGAATAAATGAAATACTATATCGGAACGGATCACGCAGGATTTGAAATAAAATCATTTGTAATTGATTATTTACAGAAAAAAGGAATAGAGGTAGAAGATTTGGGAACTTATTCTAGCGAAAGTGTCGATTATCCTGATTTCGCCCATAAAGTTGCAGAGGCTGTTTTAGCTAATCCCGGAACAATGGGGATTTTGATTTGCGGAAGCGGAATTGGAATGAGTCTTGCCGCAAATAAACATAAAGGAATCCGTGCGGCATTATGTCATGATTATTATACTGCCGCAATGGCAAGAAGACACAATAATGCAAACATTTTATGTTTTGGAGCTAGAATTGTTGGACTTGGTGTAGTGGAATCCATCCTTGATGCCTGGCTTGAAAATGAATTTGAAGGCGGAAGACACGAGAGGAGGGTCAAAAAAATTGATATTTAACTGGATATTTTTAACAACGGTTATCGTTGTTATTCTCTTTTTGACTTTCAGAATGTTTTATTATAAGCATTTATGGGAAAAGGCTGAAGAGAAGCGTAAGCAGTTACAAAATAATCTGTATGATGCGGAAATTCTTATTAAGAAATATCAAATTCAGCTTCAAAGGTCACTTGGAAATCTTGAACTTTTAGACGATGAAGTTACTAAGCTTAAAAATGATTTAAAATCTGTCAAAAGCAGAAATGCCCAAATGAGAACAGAAAACGAGCAGCTTAAAAGAAAAATCAGAGAACTTGAAAATAAAATTGAAGCACTGCTCTAATTATTTCTTTTTAGGTCTGAATGCACTTGGGCTTTCAATATATTCTCCTCCGATTAAGTCTATTGCATACGGAATGGCAGGCCATACGGCTTCAAGGTTTTCTTTTATTGCCTTAGGCGAGCCCGGAAGGTTTAAAATAAAACTGTGTTTCGCAACTCCGGCAGTTCCCCTTGCTAGTATGGAAGTTGGGACGTATTTTAAAGAATGCATTCTCATAAGTTCGCCAAATCCCGGAAGCTCTTTTTCGATTACTTCTTTTGTGGCTTCAGGTGTTACATCTCTTGGTGCTGGACCTGTACCACCGGTAGTGAGTATTAATGAACATTTTTTTTCTACCAAGTTTTTTAATGTTTGAACTATTGTATCATAATCATCCGGAATCAGGTTATAGATAATTTCAAATTCGTTTATAATGTTTTCTTTTAAAAACTTTTCTATTTCCCTGCCGCTTTTATCCTCATATATTCCTGCACTTGCTCTGTCACTCATTGTAACTACTGCTATTTTTACCATGGACAACCTTTTTGCTAATTATACAAAAATATGGGTAAAAAAATTAAATTTTACCTTGAAGTATCTGTCACTTGTTTGATGTGAAATGAAAGAGAGAAAAGAAATGATTACTCTGCGTCGTAATCAATTCCTTCTTTTTCTTTTAGCATTTTGATCAAATGTTGTCTATATCCCTCAACCCATTTGTCAATATCGTCTACTTGAATTCTAGCAACACCTGTTTCAAGTGCGGCTCTTGCAACCGCTGCGGATTCATCTACAAACACTCTTCTGTCAAACGGTTTTGGAAGGATATAATCTTTACCGAATTTTAAGTCAATTCCTCCATACGCATCTTTAACATATTTAGGAACAGGTTTTTTGGCAAGGTCTGCAAGTGCATGGCATGCTGCGATTTTCATTTCCATATTTACCGCACTTGCGTGCGTATCAAGCGCTCCTCTGAATATAAACGGAAATCCTAATACATTATTGATCTGATTAGGATAGTCGCTTCTACCTGTTGCTATAATTAAATCATCTCTGACTTCTAAAGCAAGTTCCGGTTTGATTTCCGGATCAGGATTTGCCATTACAAAAAGCATTGCGTTTGGTGCCAGGGTTTTTACCATATCCTGAGTTATACAATTAGCTACGGAATTACCTATTACCACATCTGCGCCTTTTAGGGCATCGGCAAGTGTAACGATGTCTTCATCAACCGCCCAAGGCTGTTTGTATTTGTTTAAATCATCTCTTCTGGTAGTAACAGCACCTTTGGAATCAACCAAAACTATATTTTTAGCGCCCATGGCTTTATACATTTCAGCCGCTGCTAGTCCGGCGGCACCGGCACCTAAAATTACTATTCTGGCTTCTTCAAATTTTTTGCCTGTCAATTCGCATCCGTTAAGAACCGCCGCTGCGGAAATAATGGCAGTTCCGTGTTGATCGTCATGGAACACGGGAATATCACATTTTGCCTGAGTTTCTTTTTCGATATCAAAACATTTAGGAGCTTTAATGTCTTCAAGATTTATACCGCCGAAAGTAGGAGAAATTGCTTCTACAACTTTTACAATTTCTTCTGTTTCGTGTACTTTTAATTCGATATCGAACGCATCGATAAAAGCGAATTTTTTAAATAATACCGATTTACCTTCCATCACCGGTTTACCGGCAACAGGTTTTAGGGTACCGAGTCCTAAGACTGCGGTAGAGTCCGATACGACTGCTACTAGATTGGCTTTGTTTGTGTATTCGTATGCCAAATTTTCATCTTTGTCTATTTCAAGGCAAGGTATAGCAACACCGGGAGTATATGCCATTGATAAATCCCTGCTGTCTTTTACAGGTTTTGTGACTTCAATTGCTATTTTACCGGGGACGGGTTTAGCATGATATTCTAACGCCTCTTCTCTTGTAAATGTTGATTTTGACATTTCGTCTCCTTTAATATTTTTGTTACAATTATATTGAAAAGTTACAAATATTTACAGTTTTTATATTTTATAAATAATTAAGTGTTACAAATTGTAAAGGAAGCAAATGATAATAGATACTCATACACATTTGGACAACCAAAAATTTATAGATGATGTTGATGATGTTATCGAAAGAGCAAAAGAAGCTGGTGTAGGAAAATTTATTATTCCGGCTGCTGATCCCGCCGATTTACCGAGAGCTATAAAACTTGCAGAAAAATATGAAGAAATTTATTTTGCCGTAGGTTTTCATCCTGTAGATATAGACAGATACGAAGAAAGGCTGATAACGGATTTTATCAATCATCCTAAATGTGTGGCGGTGGGTGAAATAGGCCTTGATTATCACTGGGTAAAAGAAGAAGAACAGAGAAAAAAGCAAATTTACTTTTTTCATAAACAGATAGAAATGGCAAAAGAGTATAAAAAACCTGTAATCGTTCATATAAGAGAAGCCACGGAAGATAGTCTGAGGGTTCTTGAAGAACATCCTGAAATTAAAGGTGTGCTTCACTGTTTTAATGCTGCCGAGCAGCTTTTGAAACTTAAAGAGAGGTTTTATTACGGAATAGGCGGAGTAATTACATTTAAAAACGCTAAAAAACTTATAAATGTATTTCCGAAAATTCCTAAAAACAGGGTTGTAATAGAAACGGATGCCCCTTATCTTACACCTCATCCTTTTAGAGGACAAAGAAATGAACCTATGTATACAGTATATGTAAGGGATAAAATATCGGAACTTTGGAATATGGAACCAAAACAGGTGGAAGAAATCACGACAAAAAACGCAAGGGAGTTATTTGATATATGAAGAAAATATTATTCTTGCTGATTTCTTTTTTATCTTTATTCGGGGATATTGTTAATAATAAAAATCTTGAAGTTTTAAATGCCCTTGATATAAACGACGGGTTTATTGAAAATCGGAAACTTCAAAGTCTGTATAAAATTTATTTGAAAAATAAAAAAGAGTACTTTTTAAATATTTTGGAAAACGGTTATGATTATTTGCCTCTTATTAAACACTCTATATTAAAAAGTGATGTGCCTGATGAGTTGCTTTCTTTGGCTATGGCTGAAAGTTACTTAACAACTTCCGCAAAATCTAATAAAAAAGCTATAGGGCTCTGGCAGTTTATGCCTAAAACTGCAAAAAACTACGGTCTGAGGATTGACGAATACACAGACGAGAGAAAAGACCCGGTAAAGTCAACCAGGGCTGCGGTAAAATATTTGAGTTATCTGCATAAATTTTTTGGAAAATGGTACCTGGCTATTATGGCATATAATGCCGGGGAAGCCAGAATAGTTGAAGCGGTTGTCAGGGCTAAAATTGATAAAATTTGTAAAAGTTTGGGTAAAAAATGCAGGAATGATAAAACCATCAAGCGATACAGAAATATAGTGAAAAATTATCAGATACACGGAAGATATGCATTTGGGAAATTATATAAGCTCTATCAGAAACTTCAGAATGTCCCGATTACATTGAGCGAACTGATGAGGTTTCAAAAAGGGCTTTCAAGGCAGTATCTGCCTAGGGAAACCAGAAAGTATATTTTGAAAATATTGGCTATGTCGTTTTTGTTCAACAGTGATGATTTTATTCAATATGAGAATGCGTATCTTTTAAACAGCGGCGTTGTGTCAGATTTGAAAAAAGTAGAGGTGCCGGCCGGGACTTCATTGTATTATGTCAGTGAAATTTTAAACGTTCCGTATAAGGAATTAAAAAAACACAATTTGCATTTGACTTATTCTTTTACTCCGCCGTATAAATATTATATATATATTCCGTATAATAAACTGGCTGAATTTAAATTAAAATTTCGGCCTAAAAAGTTTTTTATGGTATATAAGGTGAAAAAAGGCGATACACTTGGTAAAATAGCAAAAAAATATAATACAAAAATAAAAATCATTAAAGATTTTAATAAAATAGGGCAGTTTTTACATATCGGCCAGAAGCTTGTTATTCCGTTAAATAAAATTTATGTTAAATATACTGTTAAAAGAGGGGATTCTTTATATAAAATTGCTAAAGAATTCGGTATCAATTATAAAAAACTGATGAAAATAAACGAACTTAAAAACACTACCATCAGAGTAGGACAGATATTAAAGGTACCACAAGGAGAGAAATGAAAAAAATATTTCTTTTAATATTGTTATTACTGTTTACCGGATGTACACACAGATATATCACAGAAGTATATGAAACGTCAGGTGCTAAGAAAAGCACACAAAAAGTATATAGTGTAAACGGAAATGTATATTACCCTAAAAGTACTGTTCCGATAGGCTGGACGCAAAAAGGTATTGCAAGCTGGTACGGTCCTAATTTTCACGGAAAATATACAAGCAACGGGGAAATATACAATATGTACGCTTTTACCGCGGCACATAAAACTTTACCTATGAACACGATGGTAAAAGTTACAAATTTAAACAACCAAAAAAGCGTAATTGTCAGAATAAACGACAGGGGTCCTTTTGTAAAAGGGAGGATTATTGATTTAAGTTATGTAGCGGGCAAACAGATCGGGCTTGACATAACAGGAACCGCTCCTGTAAAAATAACGGTAATCGGATTTAAAGGGAAAAATTATGTAACCGGTTATATGATACAGGTAGGAGCTTTTTTAAGAAAAGGCGGTGCTGAAATTACAGCTAAAAAATACAAAGAGTTAGGGTATAATACGAAAGTATTAAAAAGAGGAAATTTTTATAAAGTGTTTATTGTTGGGTTTAAGTCATATTCGGAGGCAAAAAGATTTAAATCTTCCCATAAACTTAACGGATTTGTTGTAGGAGAATAAAATGACTGAAATAAGAAGAGAAACAAAAGAAACAAAAATAGAAATTAAACTTGAAATAAACGGAAGCGGCAAATCAAATATTTCTACGGGGGTAGGCTTTTTTGACCATATGTTAGAAGCTCTTGCAAAGCACAGCGGGATGGATTTGGAAGTTTTTTGTGACGGGGATATTTATGTCGATTACCATCATACTGTCGAAGATGTCGGAATTGTGCTTGGAGAAGCTTTATTTAAAGAAGTATATCCTGTTGAAAATATCGAAAGATATGCCAATGCTGTGGCCGTACTTGACGAAGCGGCCGTTGAGGTTGATTTGGACATAGGAGGCAGGGCGTATTTGGTTTATGAAATGCCAAGAGATGGCATGATTAAAGATTTTGATATGGAACTTGTCGAAGAGTTTTTTAAATCTCTTGTATTTAATTTTAAAATTGCCGCACATATTGTTTATAAAAGAGGAACGAACAAACACCATATTGTTGAAAGCGCTTTTAAATCATTTGCAGTGGCTTTAAGAAGGGCGCTAACTTATAGAGAAAGCGGAATACCATCAACCAAAGGAATGATATAAATGATAGAACTTTTAGTTATAGATGTAGACGGTACATTAACTGACGGAAAAATATATTATTCAAATACGGGCGATGAGATAAAGGCTTTTAATATTAAAGACGGGCTTATGATTAAAAGCTGGAACAGATTGGGTAAAAAAAGCGCTATTATTACCGGCAGGGTATCTAATATTGTTGATCGGCGTGCAAAAGAACTTGATATAACATATGTAAAACAGGGTGTGAAAAATAAAAAAGAAGTTTTGGATTCAATTATTGAAGAACTGGGAATCACATATTCGGAAGTTGCAATTATTGGAGATGATATGAACGATCTTTCTATGCTAAAAATGGTAAAAAAATCTTTTGCCCCGTATGATGCAAATTCGTATGTTTATGATTTGGTAAATTATCCATTGAAAAAAAACGGAGGAGACGGTGCTGTTGCTGAAATGATAGAAATGTTGTTAAAAGAAGAAAAACTTTATGAGAAATTTGTGGAATTATGGTGAAAGTTGTTGTTTTCTTTATAATAGTGTCGGGTATTATGTTTTATCCTTTATTTATAAATAATACTAAACATATTTCAAAACATCGTGTTAAAAACCAGGTTTTATCAGTTCCTGATATAAATATTGAAGAAGGTAAGTTTTTTATTTATAAAAAAACAGTGGAAAAAAAAGGTGATTTTAAAACTTTAAATGTTTATAAAAAAAAATACGTTGCCTTTGATTTAAAGGTAAAAGATATATTAAAAAATGAACAATACAAATCCTCAAAAGCTATATTTAAAGAAAATATTATCGAAGGTTATAAAGTATGGTATAAAAATAAAGATATTGAACTGATTACAAACCAGGCTGTTTATAACAAAAAAACCGATGTGTTAAAAGGTGGAAAATTTGAATTATATTCAAAAAACTTTAAAGGTTATGGAAATGAATTTACTGTTGATAATAAAAAAAATATATCTGCAAATGATATTACATATTATTTAAAGGTTGAAAAATGAAAAAAATTATTTTTCTTATAAGTATGGTTTTGACAGTTATTAATGCCAAGGAATTAAAAGTTACAAGCAAATATTTTCATTATTACATGGCTAAAAAACAGAGTGTTTTTAAGGGTGAGGTAAATGCTACTAAAGGTAAAGATAATATTTTATCCGATGAATTGATTATATTTTTTGACAAAAACAAAAAACCTCAGAAATTTATAGCTATGGGTAATGTTAAATTTATAATCGCACTGGATAAAAATGCGACTTATAAGGGTAACAGTGAAATTCTTATTTACCAGTTGCATAACGGGAACATAACATTAAAAGGAAATGCAAAAATCATTAAATTGGAAACAAATGAGAGTGTAAAAGGCAATAAGATAATATTAAACAGATTTACAAAAAACGCAGAAGTAACGGCTGGCGAAAAAAAACCTGTAGAAATTATTATAAAGGTTAACGAATGAAAGTAAAGTTTATAACTTCCGCCCCGTCCATAAAAGAGGCGATTGAGCCTAACTTTACGGAAGTAGCGCTTCTGGGCAGAAGCAATGTGGGTAAAAGCAGCTTTTTAAACGCTTTTACAAATCAAAAAATAGCAAAAACATCTCAAACACCAGGAAAAACAAGGCTGATAAATTTTTTTGAAGTGGAAGATGAGGGTAAAAAATACGTACTGGTGGATTTGCCTGGGTTTGGTTATGCAAAAGTCAGTAAGTCAATGCTTAAAGAATGGGGAAAGAATCTGGATGAATTTTTAAAAAACAGATTCAATATAAAACTTTTTATTCATTTAAGAGACGCAAGGCATCCCGATTTGGATATTGATAACAATGTGGATGGATATATTGATTCTTTTAAAAGAAAAGACCAGCAGCTGCTTACCGTTTTTACAAAAATTGACAAATTAAAACAAAGTGAGCTTGCGAAATTAAAACAGAAATATCCGGATGCCCTGTTTGTTTCAAATGTTAAAAAAAGGGGTATTGAGCAGGTAAAAAGAAAAATTAATGAAATTTTATGGGGAATGTAATGAATTTAAATATCAAAAAACCAGATTTAAGGGATATTATTGATATACAAAGTGTGCTTGAACCGTATATTAAAGAAGGCATAATTTTAAAAAGAGACAATGATGAGGTGGCAACTAATATAAGATCTTATACATTGGTTTATGATAACAAAAAACCCGTAGGAGTAGCCGCTTTGCATATTTTTTCCCCGTTTTTAGGCGAGATTAGATCACTTGCCGTAGAAAAAGATTATCAAGGTAAAGGAATAGGAAAACTTTTAGTAACTACACTTTTACAAGAAGCTGAAAAACTGGGATTAAAAGAGGTGTTGGTTTTAACGTATAAAAAAGAATTTTTTGAAAAGCTGGGTTTTACGGAGATAGAAAAAGAAGCTATTCCGGATAAAAAAATATGGGCGGACTGTATCAAATGCAAATTTTTTCCAAACTGCAACGAAATAGCTTTAATCAAATATTTGTAAAACTGCTTATAGTTTATTTTGTAAACTTTTTTGGCAGTTTTAGCCCTTTTTTGCCTATAATGTTGGGGTTTTTTGTTTTATGCGAAAATTTTTTCTTTTCATTGTTGTTTGTAATTTTTTTTTCTTTTTTTCATAATTTTAATTTGATTTTTTTTGTTTTGGTATTGATTTTAAATAAGTTTTTATTATTGGATAAGCTCAAAGACATTATAGATTTTCACTATCAGGATGCTGTTGCTTTGTTTGAGATTTATTTTTTTCTTGGGATATATCTATATAATTTTGCAAATATAGAATTTTTTTTGCTTGGAATATACATAATGTACAATTATGCATTTGATTTAATTGTTATAAGGCTTATTAAATGCGAATTAAAATCGTTCTAAGCATCATCTTTCTTTTTTATGTGATTTTAATTTACAGGGTATATGATTTAAGTGTAATATCTAATAAAAAATATACGAAATTATCACTGAAAAATAAATATAAAGAAATATTAATAACTCCTGTTAGGGGAGTGATATATGACAGAACTTCAAAACCTCTGGCATATAATGAATTGAGGTTTGACATAGCTCTTAAACCCCATTTAAAAAGAAGCGAAGTTTTAGAAGCTTTAAATGACATTAAAGAAACTTTAAATGATGTAAATATTTTAAAGCTATACAAAATATATAAAAAAGAAAATTCTCCGTATAATCATAAACCTATTGTTTTACTTCAGTATTTAAAAGAAGATTTGATTTATAAAATTCAGCCTTTTTTGAGTTTAAATGAAAATATTATAATCGCACCCAATTATCTTAGAATGTATCCGTATAAAGAAATACTTTCAAATGTTTTAGGATATGTTTCCAAAGCAAATGTAAAAGATTTACAAAGAAACAAAACAATAGAGCTTACACAAATATCAGGGAAAAGGGGTATAGAAAAATACTATGACGATATATTGCAGGGAATCCCCGGTAAAAAGAATGTAATAGTAAATGCTAAAAATGAAATTTTAAAAGAAATTTCTTTTAAAAAGCCCGTAAGTCATTCTTTGGTTTTGAGTATAGACACATCATTGCAGAAATACATATTTAACATGTTAAAAAAAGAGAATAAAAAAGGCGCGGTTGTCGTAATGAAAACAAACGGTGAAATATTGGCGCTGGTTACGTATCCGAGTTTTGATAATAATCTGTTTGTAAAAGGTATTGATTATAAAACATGGAATAAACTAATACACGATATTTATAATCCCCTTTTAAATAAACCGGTAAGCGGTATTTATCCTCCGGGATCTACAGTAAAACCGGCAGAAGGTTTAATAGCGGCTGCAAGCAGAAAATGGAATCCATGGGAAAAAATATATTGTCCGGGATTTTTGGAAATCGGTAACAGAAAATTCAGGGACTGGAAAGAGGGCGGACACGGTAAAGTAGATTTAATAAAAGCCATAAAAAGAAGTGTTGATGTTTATTATTACAAAATCGGTCTTACGCTCGGGATAGACTATATTGCAAAAAACCTTAGAAAAATGGGATTTGGTAAAAAAACCGGTATTGATTTACCGAATGAAAAACAGGGAATTGTTCCTGATAAAGAATGGAAAATTAAAAAATATCATCAGCCTTGGTTTATAGGAGAAACATTAAACGCCGTTATAGGGCAGGGGTATTTTCTCGCAACTCCGCTTCAGGTGGCTGTAAATACCGCACTGATTGCAAGCGGTAAACTTCCAAAACCGTTTATTGTAAAAAAAATTGATTCAAATGAAACCAGACCTGTTTTAAAAGATGTACTGACAAAAAGTGAAAAAAAATATTTAGGACTTGTGAGAAGAGGAATGTGGGAGGTTTGTAACGTCCCAGGTGGAACGGCAACCAGTTATCTAAATGCCAAAGTAACAATAGCGGGTAAAACGGGAACCGCACAGGTATATTCGATTCCTCAGGAAGTAAAAAAAAGAAAAAGAGAAGATGAACTTAAGTATTTTCACCGCTCACATGCATGGCTTACCACATACGGGCCTTACAGAAAACCGCAGGTTGTCGTCACCGTATTGATTGAGCACGGAGGGCATGGTGGACAGGCTGCCGGGGGAATAGTTAGTAAAATATATAATTATCTGGTTGAAAAAGGGTATATAAAACTTAAATAATATACTTTGCAAAATCTTTTTTGTCTTTTTTTATACCTTTGTAGGTTTTAGTGCCTATAATTATTTCCCCTTCATTTTCCCTCGTATAGCTTACCATCATATCGGCGGCTAGTTGTTTGATTTTTTCAGATGCGTTTTTTTCTACAAGTCCTCCAGGCCCCGGGAATCCTTTAGGATACATTTTCTCAAAAAGCTCTCCTCGGTATTCTTTTAAAACGGGATTTTCTTCGGCCTTTCTTGAAATAATAATCTTTTTGCCTTCAATATTGAAATGTCTTCCGACTTTTAGCAAATCTATTTCATCGGGTGTGAGCTTAAGGGTTTTTGAAAAATCTTTTAACCTTTTTGAAAAGTTTATATCAGTCAGCAGGCAGCCGCCTGCCGGGCTCTCAAAATGTTCGAGTTTGTATTTTTTTGCAAGATCTAACTGAACTTTTCTGTTCCTGCCGCTAATTCCTAAAAGTTTTTCCCTATCAACCCAGCCTTTTGTTTCGGGAATAGTGGGAGGAAGCAGTTTTGCACTCAGGGGTCTTAATACCAAACCTTTGGCGTTTGCAAGCTTATTTACGGCATTGAGTACCGGAAGCCTTTGACTCATTGGCCTTTGGCCTACAACTTCTCCGCTTATGATGAATTTTGCATCCGTTTTTTTCATATATTCTTTTGCTACCCTTATCATATTGGCATGGCAGTCTATACAGGGGTTCATGTTTTTACCGTAACCGTATATGGGATTAAACAGTATTTCTTTGATATACTGTTCTTTTATATCCAAAACGCTTAATTTTATTCCGAGTTCCTCGGCAAGTTTTTGCAAATATTCAATTTTTTCTTTGTTGCTTTCAAACCCTGTATCAATATAAACACCTTCTACTTCAATGTTTTGATCCTGAATCAGTTTAATGGCAAGGGCGGAATCCAGCCCTCCGCTAAATAGTGCTATCGCTTTCAACCAGTTCTCCTTTTTTTAACTGTAAAATTTTGTAGTTTAATATTTTTAATTTATGCATTTTTTCATCGGTTGGAAGATTGGAAGTTTTTAATTGCAAAATTTTGTTTTGATAATACGGAATCAAAAGCTTTATAATCTGTTTTTTTAAAGCTTCCATATTTAGGCATAATATATCTTCTCTTAAAACTATATCAAGAAGTGCCGGGTCGTCAAATTTTTCCTGATATACAAGGGAGAGTTCATAAGCGTGTGTTTTAAACATATCAGGACTTAAATATTCTACAATCTCATCCATAATGTGCGGATTTTCGTAAAGTGTTTTTATAATAGAAGCTTCCGCTATTTCAATTTTTTTATTTTGCCGGTTTTGAGAATGTTCGGTAGATTTTTTAACTGTTAGAAGTTTGGATGAAATCTGAAGCATTTGAGCTGCTTTGTTTACAAAGCTTTCCCGTAAAATTTCGGGAAGTGAAAATATATACTCTTTCAGTTCATCAACCGCCTGTTTTTTTTGAATAGGATTTTTAATATCGTATTTCTTAATTGTGTAAGCAATAATGAAATCTAAAAAGGAAACGGGGTTTTTAAAATATTTTTCCAAATCGTTTCCGTTTTTAACCACATCCGCCGGATCAAGTCCTTGGGGAAACAAAACAACCCCGCCTTCAAAAAAGGAATTGAACAAAAGTTTTGAGGCTTTTAAAGCTGCGTTAATTCCTGCATTGTCACTGTCGTATGAAAGAAAAATTTTAGCTCCCAGTTTTTGCAGTTGAGGAAGGTGGGCTGGTGTAAGCGCCGTTCCTAGTGTCGCAATGGCCGTATTGAAACCCGCCTGATGAAGCATTATCACATCCATATATCCTTCAACGATTATGACTTCTTTTTTCCTTAGGATATGTTCCCTTGCCAAATTAAGTCCGTAAAACGTTTTTGATTTATTAAAAATTTTGGTGTTGGTAAAATTAATATATTTTGCCGGATGGTTTGTAATGGTCCTTCCCCCCATTGCGATAATTTTACCGCTGACGGCAAAAATAGGAAAAGTGATTCTTTCTATAAGCCGTGGGTATTCTGCGTTTTCAGACAATACCCCCAAATCTTTTAATTCTTTAATATTTAAATTGGCATTTTTGAAAAACTGAAACTGTTTTTGTGCATCCGGTGCGTAACCCAAAGCAAATTTTTCTATGGTTGAATCGTTTATTCCTCTTTGTTTTAAATAATCGTAGGCAATTTTGTTTTTGTATAATTCCTGAATGTAAAAAGCATTAACTTTTTCCAAAACATCCGTTCTTACGAAATTTGATGATTTGGTGTATTCGAGTTTGAAATTATAAAAAGAAGCAAGTTTTTCTATGGCTTCGGGGTATGAAAGTTTTTCAATATCCATTATGAATTTTATTGCATCTCCGCTTGCACCGCAGCCGAAGCAGTGGTATATCTGTTTCGAAGGACTTACTACAAAACTCGGTGTTTTTTCACTGTGGAAAGGACAAAGTGCCGTGTAATTACTTCCCTGTTTTTTTAATTGGACATAATTTCCGATAACATCGACAATATCAATTATACTTTTTAGGTTTTCTATGGATTCCGGTTTTATCATAGCGAAATTATAGTAAAATTTTATAAAACACCAAAGGTAATATATGGATTTTAGAGACCCTTTATTTAGCGTAATAATGTTTTTTGTAATTGTGCTTATCAGTGTTTTGGTTACTATCGGGCTTGGAAAACTCAGGGAATATAACAGAGAAAAAAAACTGGAAGAGTTTTTAAAGGATTTTGAATATATAAAAATCGAGAATTTAAAGCTTGACGAAGCTTCAATCGATGCTCTGTATCTGCTTGCAAAGGCATATGAAAAAGAGGGTGATTTTGAAAAATCACTTAAAATATATCTCTGGATAAGCAAAAACTTAAAAAGCACTGAAATATTAAGACATATTGCGACTTTATACTATAAAGCCGGTTTTTTGGAAAAAGCGAAAAAAACGGCATATCAGATTCTTTCTGCTAAGCCAAGGGATGTTGAAACCTTAAAATTATTAATATTAATTGATGAAAAACTTGATAATTTAAATGATATTGTAAATGTATTGGAGATTTTTGAAGAACTTGAAATATCGCTTTCAGAGGAAAAAGCTTATGCTCTTTTTAAACTCAGTCAAAAAAAAGAGTGTAATATAGAGTTTTGTAAAGGAATTAAAACTGTTGAAGATGTGTATAAAAAATATCCTTTTATTAAAAGAGAGTATTTGCGTGAAATGTTTAAAACGCAACCCCTTAAAGCATACAAAGAAATAAATGACAACGAAATATATGAATATATTGATTTGTTTTGGCACAGAAAAGATATACCTTATGAAGAGAAATTTATGAATATCTTAGCGGCAAAACATATGGTTAAATGCACAAAAAAAGCACCTTTTGAAATTGAAGTTTTAAAACAGTTAAAAGAACGTTTTGCCGATTTGGAATTTGAATATGTCTGTCAAAACTGTAAAAAAATATTTCCACTTTATTCTTCAAGATGTCCTAACTGTCATCAGCTTTTCAAGCAGAAAGTATTGTTTAACATTGTAGAAAAAAAAGAATTAAAAAGTATTGAGTTTTAGGCATACCTGTAAGCCGGGTTCTGTTTTTGAGAGTATTTATCTAGGCGCACACCTTGCGGTGCCGCTCGTGCGAAGGGTAGTGTTGCAAGGCTTTACCGTCCCTTCTTGCTGCGGGGTGGGTTTACCATGTCGGAATATGTCGCCATATTCCCGGTGAGCTCTTACCTCACCTTTTCACCCTTGCCTGTTCCGGCCGTTTTTTTTGTTACTAACTCTCAGCAACTTGTTTTAAACAACGGCCGGACATCGGCGGTTTTTTTTCTGTGGCACTTTCCCTCGTCTTTCGGCGGCAGTCCGTTAGACTGACCCCTGCCTTGCTGCAGCCCGGACTTTCCTCTGGTTATCCAGCACTCTCTCGGTATGCCTATATAATTATATCATATTTTTGATGCACATATATATTCACAATCTTCTAAAATTTTTGCATTATGTTCTTCACCTGCCGCCACTTTTAATATATCGCCTCTTTTTAAATGATAGGTGTTGTCTTTTGTATTAATTATCATTTCTCCTTTTATCATTATTCTTATTTCATCATAAGGATGGCTGTGCCAGTCGTAATATGTTCCTTTTGTATCAGTCCAAATAAAAATATTTTTATAATTATCTTTTTCGAGGTTTTTTATGGTTTTTTGAATATCCATTCTTTTCCCCTTGAATTTTTAAAATTTTACCTAAATTAAGGTGAAAACTCTTGACATTGAAAAATATTTTTTATACAATTTCATCACTTCAAGCAATGGGCTGTCGCCAAGCGGTAAGGCAGCGGACTTTGACTCCGTCATTCGGAGGTTCGAATCCTCCCAGCCCAGCCACTCTTGACGCGGGGTAGAGCAGCCTGGTAGCTCGTCGGGCTCATAACCCGAAGGTCGCAGGTTCAAATCCTGCCCCCGCAACCAAAAGCACTTTCAAAACTTATCAAAACTTCACACAAATCCCCATAAAATCGGAACTTTAAGATAAATCACCTAACATAACATATCGTTAATTATCACGGCAATTCATATTTTTTTAGGGTATAATTGGGGGTATAGGGTATTTATACCCTTTAAAAAATCAATATCATACCCCTAAGGATGAAAAATGCCAAGAATTGCGACACCTTTAAACGATACTAAAATCAAAAAAGCCAAACCAAAAGAAAAACTTTATAAAATGTTCGATGGCGATGGGCTGTATTTAGAAATAAAACCGTCCGGTAAAAAAACCTGGAGAATTAAATACAGACTTAAAGGAAAAGAAAAAACCTATACAATAGGTGAATATCCTACAATAACTTTAAGCAAAGCGAGAGCTATTACAAGAGAAATTAAAGAAAAGATTTTAGAAGGTGTTGATCCGGTAAAAGAAAGACAAAAAGAATTAGAAAAAGACAATAAAAAATTTTCTTATATTGTAAAACAATTTTTAGAAAAAAAAGAACAAGAAGTTAGCTCAAAACATTTTGAGAGAAGCAAGAGAAGATTAGAGATATATATTCTTCCTTTTTTTAAAAATAAAAATATAGAAGAAATCACAAAGAAAGACATAATAAATATATTGAAAAAAGTTAAAGAAATAGATACACCTTCTACTAGAACTATAGATAAAACAGAAACGGCAAGAAGAGTATTGTCTCTTTTAAGACAGATATATAGATTTGCTTTGCATAATGATTATACTGAGACAGATATAACTGCTGCAATAGATATAACTGCAGTATTGCCGAAAAGGGAAGTGCAGCATTTTAATGCCATTTTAAAAGAAGAAGACTTCAAAGAGATGTATAAAGACTTCTTTGCAGACTACAAAGGTTATAACCATATTTTAAATGCGCTTAAATTTTTGGCCCTTACTGCACTTCGTCCAGGCAATGTTAGAAACTTGAGATGGGAATGGGTGGATTTGGATAAAAAAGTTGTTATATATCCTGCATCTGCAATGAAAGCCAAAGAAGAATTCAGACTGCCTCTTACTGATACATTAGTAAAAATATTAAAAGAGCAAGCATATATTAAAGGTTCTAAAAAAGGCGTAGTGTTTTTTGGCAGAAATTTTAATAAAGAAATGAGCGACGCAACTTTAATCAGACATATAAAAAGAAAAGGCTATAATCATACTGCACATGGATTTAGAGCTTCTTTTAGCACTATTTGCTACGAAAGGCAGAAAGATCACGGCTTTCCGGCAGAGGTAATAGAAACACAATTAGCGCATGTAATAGGAAATAAGGTTACCAGGGCTTATATGCGTTCGGATTTTTTAGAAGAGAGAAGAAAACTTTTAGAATGGTGGGAAGAGTTTTTGAAAAGTTAGGGGTATGCTAGAAATTGCATACCCTTTTAATCTCTTCTAATGTAACTCTATACTCTTTCAGTTTAGCCTTACTCATTCCTGTGTTTGTATTAGGCGCAAGAAAAGCTACCGTTTTATTTAATTCAGGAATATAAATTATTTTATACCACCAGGCAGGAATGCCGACTTTATTTTTTATATGTCCCTTATTGCCGCATACACCGGTAACAATTTCCACTTGTTTATATTTAACTGCAAGATAACGTGTAAATTTTTCTACCTTAGCCCAGTATCTACGATTAAGGTTAGGTTTTTGCGGGGCGATGTTGCTCATTAAGAAAGTTTCTTTTTGTATTTTTCTGTTGTAATCGAATGAAGCATTGCTTGCAAGATGTCCTCTGTCAAAGCCTGTTCGGCTGTAATCTTTGCTGTAGGACTTACACTTTGCAGGCAAATTGTAATCAGGTCTGAATGTTAAACCTTTGCGAGATATTTTCTTTTTAACGAGATCACCTTTTAAAATGTATGCAACTACGAGAGGATGTTTATATTTGCACGAATAGCAAATGTCAAAGGCTGTTTTGTGTAGGACCTTATCGCATTTGATAGGTTGCAGAAAATTGTTTAGGTCAGGTGTGTATTGTGATGTGAAAGCTAAAAGAAAGATAGGGATTAAGAGTAATAGTTTTTTCATAAAGTTCCTTTTTAGTATAATTTTACTAAATAAACTTAAATTAAGGTAAAAATGAAAGAAAAAGATATAAAAATAAAAATTATAGAATATTTAGTTAAAACTGAAAAACATTTTATAGTTGTTCCTGAAATAGGTTTAGGAAATAATTCTGCTAATACAAGAGGATTATCAAGAGCAGATATATTTGCAATAAATGGATATATTTCAATTTATGAAATTAAAACTGAAAATGATACTTTAAAAAGGCTTCAATCTCAATTAGAAACTTACAAGAAATATGCTAATAAAGTAAATGTAGTAGTTGCTGAAAAATTTTTAAAGGATATGGAAAATATAGATGAAGAAGTTGGGATTTTTATAATAAAAAAGAATAATAAAATTGAAAAAATAAGAGATGCTACTTTTCAAGATTTACCTGTTGAATCATATCTTTCTTATTGGTGGGGAAGTGAATTGAAAAAATTATTTAAAGGTTGCAAAAAAAATAATTTACTAAAATATCAAGAAGGTATAGAGAAATTAAAAAATTTATTAACTGATAAACAAATTGAGAATTTAACTTTATTTAGATTAAAGGAAAGATATAAAGAAGAAAGTGATTTTATAAAAAACGCTATTAAAGAAAAAAAATACGAATTATTATTTCCAAAGAGAGAATACAAAAAAAATATTAAAGTAACTCCATTAAAAGATATTCCTTTTGGAGTTCTTAATCCTTTTTGTTAATAATTTCATTAAATCTTTCTATATGATGAGTGATCATATTAGTTTTCCAGCTTGCTGGTGCTCCACCTCCAGTTATTGCACATTTACTTATTTTTTGACAACCACGACAATGTTCAGAATTAAATTCAGGAAGTTTAGTAATATATCCACATAAATTTTTATAATCATTGAATTTTTTTATATTGTTAGATGTAGTAGTCACAACATCATCTGACAATCATACTTTCTCCCATTGATTTTTTGTAATGTTAGTTTTGATTGTCAGACATTAATGTCTGATTATTGATATTTGGATTATATCCAATCATTTTAATTTGTGCAAGATGTTTGTGTTTTCTGAAACACTCCATAGGTGTTAATCCTTCACAATTTTTACCTTGATGGGTTCTGTGATTGTTGTAGTAATACAGCCATTCATCTAAATCATTTTGCACCTCCTCAATTGATTTATATATTTTTTTCCTAAAAGCTACAGAATAAAACTCTTCCTGAACGGTTTTATGGAATCTTTCACATATACCGTTAGTCTGTGGGGATTTAGCTTTTGTATAGGTATGTTCTATATCTTCGATTGTTAGGTATAATTCATATTCGTGATGTTCTCTGCTGCCTTTATATTCAGTTCCTCTATCTGTAAGAATTCTAAGAAGTTTTACGCCTTCTTCTTCATAAAAAGGCAATACTTTGTCATTCAATAAATCAGCTGCAACTAAAGCATTTTTTCTATCATACAGTTTGCAAAATACAACTTTAGAATATGTATCAATAAATGTTTGCTGATAAATTCTTCCTACACCTTTTATATAGCCCACATAATAAGTATCTTGTGCCCCAAGATAACCGGGAAACAGAGTTTCTATCTCTCCCCTTGCAACTTTTTCTTCTTTTGCTTTTTCTAATGCTTTTACCTGCTCTTCTGTTAAAATCAGATTCTCTTTTGCAACTTTCTCTTCAAGGGCTTTGAGTCTTAATTTCATCGTATTTAAATTGTGTCTAAGCCAAATATTTCTAACTCCTCCAGGAGAAATAAAAATTCCTTTTTTCTTTAATTCATTTGAACATCTTATTTGACCATGAGCAGGATATTCTATTGCATAATTTATTACCGCTTCTTCAATTTCAATTGGAACTCTGTTTTTTAAATTAGGTTTTTTCCTACTTATCTCTTTTAAGCCTTCTTCGCCTTTTTCTTCATATAGTTTTTTGAATCTATAAAAACTGTCTCTACTGTAACCGAATATTTTACAGGCTCTTGATACATTACCCAACTCTTCTGCTAATTTTAATAATCCCAATTTATTTTTTATTATTTTATCTTGTGTATGTAAATTCATAACTCCTCCCTTCTTATCTGGGAGAAAGTATATCATCTTTTATGTCTTCTTGTCAGATTAAATGGTGACTAGTGCA
>Ga0256842_1001120_pt1 | contig 22202 bp, 19 predicted proteins | sample 4559240metaG_FD_185973 | JGI IMG/M metagenome (GOLD analysis project Ga0256842, IMG submission 185973) | Hydrothermal vent microbial communities from Guaymas Basin, Mexico - 4559-240 | ecosystem: Environmental > Aquatic > Marine > Hydrothermal vents | place: Mexico: Guaymas Basin | collected... | reverse complement strand
ATAACAAATCATTTAAGATGTGTTTTGTAATGTAAATGATTTAATGGTTATTTAGTAACAGACCATTAATAAAATAAAAAGAGGCTACCACGAATATGGCAGCCTCTTCTTTTTACAATTAATAGCTTATTGATTTACCTCAGTTGGGGTAAATAAACCTAAGCCAGAAGGTGTACTTGTGTTTGAATTAATTTCAGACTGTGGATACAAAAATCTTTGAGGGAGTTGTGTACCTTTTTTAGCAGGAATATTAATTAGATTCTTAGTTCTTCTAACATCATTAAAAGCTTCTAATTGTCCATAACATGTTTTGTATTTTTCGAGTAAAATTTCTTTTAATACAGCATCGTTTTCTGAGACATCATTAGGGTTTAATATTCCACCTGTTTGGAAATCGGCAAGGACTAAGTCTTGGTGTTCATCGGCTCCAAGTTTAGAATCCCAATAATTTCTAGCATCGTTTAAGAACGAAACAGCACCAGTGTTATCTCCTGCTCTATTGCTAGCTTCAGCCATAATTAGACTATTTTCCGCAGAGGACATTAGAACGTATGGTGAATTGTCCATATAGATACCACCAGCCCAATAATTAGGGTCATAATCATCGCAATACCAGCAATCGGCAGCGCCTAAGTAGAAATAATTAAATCTGGCAGTGTCTTGGGATTTTGCATTGCCCATGTAATCTGCTGAACTAGGATCTAATATTTTAGCTAAATATGAACCATTAGCAGTCATGTATCCTTCTCTATGCCATACCATAAAAGCAAACATTAGGTTAAATTGACCGTCTTTAAAGGCTGCAAAATCGTCATCGGTGCCATGATTGGCAACCCAATCTCCATTAGTTAGACCGCTTTGAGCACTTGTTAGAGCTAGAGTATACTCTCCTGTGTGAGTATAGAATCTAGCCTTTAACGAATTGGCTAATTGACCCCAAGTAATACCATCATCATTCTTATAAACAGGTGTAGATATTAAATCGCCACCAGTATTTGCAATACCTTCGTCAAGTAATTTTTGAACAGATTTGTATACATCGCTTTGTTTATCGAATCTAGGATTAGGGTAGTCAGCTTCATTAGCCGCTTGAGTGTAAGGAACGTCTCCCCATAAAGCCGTAGCAGTACCAATAAGATAAGCTTCTACAATTTGTGCTTGACCTAAATATGATTTTTTACCACTAGCTTCTGCTTGCGCTTCGATCAATCTACATTGTTTAACACCATCAACATATAAGATAGTCCAAATGTTATCGAAATCTCCATTAGCTACATTATAATTATCGATAGCAATATACTGTCTGTCGGATCCAGTAAACTGATTTGTAAACATACCAGTGATTCTTGCTAATTCGCCTTCGCTTACCATAACTGATGCCATTTCTGGTCCATTCATCATAAGCTCTTCAGAAGAACCTGGGAAACCATTTGGGTCTTCTTCGTCTACTGGTACAATTTTCTCACAAGAAACGCTTGCAAAAAGAATCGCAACAGCAAAGATCCATGTAAATAATTTATTATATTTCATAGTTTTTTAATTTTTAGTAAATAATTCTTAATGAGAATAACACAGATTTTGTTCCTGGGTTAGTAAAGTAATCTAATCCTCTACCGTTAGTTGCTCCTGTAAGGTTAGTTTCGGGATCTACACCAGGGAATTTAGTCCATAAAAATAGATTTCGTCCAGAAACTCCTATTTCAACATTTTCTAATTTAGCTTTCTTTACTAAATTTTTAGGTAGTGAGTACGATAAAGATATTTCTCTAAGTCTAGTCCAAGATGCATCATAAACAAACTGTTCTGCTACAGGTCCAAATCCTCCTCCTATATCAGTATACCAAGATTCGTCAAGGGCAACATTTCCGTTCCCAAAGTCTTGTACATTTCCTCTAAATGTAGTTCCTTTTGCAATAGTTGATCCGTCGTATGCTACTAAGTCTTCAGAAGCAGTTGTAATATTTGCTGTTTCAGGATTTATTCCAAAGTAGTTAAGTACACCTTCTGTTCCTGCCCACATTTCACCACCTTGAGAGTGTTGAAATAAGAATGATAATTTAAATCCTTTCCAAGATACGTTCATTCCTAATCCTCCTAACCAATCAGGGTTTGGATCACCAATAAGGCCTTCTTCTCCTAAAATAGGGAATCCGTTTGCGTCTAGTTTTAGATTACCACTATCATCTCTATCCCATTTTCCGCCCCAAAGAGCACCTAATGCTTCTCCTTCAACAGCTCTTGAAGATGTTCCAGAAAATCCTTGTAAGAATACAGATTCAGTTCCGTATAAACTTTCAACAAGATTATTATTTTTAGTGAAATTACCATATAGATTAACCAATAGGCCTTTTTCTTGATTATTAATAATGTTGTAATTTAAATCTATTTCAATACCTGTATTGGTTACGATACCAGCATTTTTCCATTGACTATCGAATCCAGTCGATGGAGCCACTTTTACAGGTAAAATAACATCGTTGGTTTTGTTTGTGTAGAAGGTAAATCCAAATGTTAATTTATTCTTGAAGAATCTTAAATCTGTACCCAACTCAAGTTCTGTTTTTCTTTCTGGCATAATGTCAGAATTTCCTTGTACAGAGTTTAGAATAATAGGAGTTCCGTAGTAACCTCCGCTAAGATTGGGACCCCAACCAGATTCAACGTTTCCTGCCACATAACCTGTTCTTAACATATATGGGGGCGGTTGAACACCAACGGTACCATAAGAAGTTCTTAATTTACCAAAAGAGAACCAATCGTTAACTCCAGTAAATTTAGAGAATGCCCATGCTAATGATGATGATGGGTAAAAAATTGGTTTGTTAAAAGTGCTTGCTCTTTCATAACGACCTGTTAATTCTAAAAAGATTTGATTGTATGCATCAAAGTTTAAAACGCCATAAGAACCTGCTGTAGCAACATACTCTTTGTAATTGCTAGGGGTTTTGTTACCATTACTCGAGTTCTCGAAATTATAAATAGGAGTACTTGTATAGGTGAAGTTACTCAATTCACCTCCTAAAGAACTATAATTTTTATCATTGTATTGAACTCCCAAAATCCAAGTTAAATTAATATCAGAAGTTATTTTTGATAATGTTCGAGCAAATAAATCTATTGAGTTTTGTTTCTCAAGTAAATTTTGTTCAGAAAAATACCCACCTGCATTATCTCCTGCAGAGTTGTATGGAAACATTGTTATTCTTTTATCGGAAGAATAATCTAATCCATATCTAAATGTTAATTTAGATTTCGAATTGATAGAATAGTTAACCTCTGGATTAATTAAAAAACGTTCAACTTTTGATGTGTTAACTTGTTCGTTAATTGTCCAACCTGGGTTATTATATGTAGGAGCTGCATTTCCTAAGTATTTTCTGTAAGAACGGTGTGCGTTGTAGTGTGCTTCACCTGATGCGTCGAAATATGTTCCTTTATAATAAGTGTTGTCAAAATCGGGAGCGGTTCTTAAATAGCCTAGATATAGTCCATTAAGATTGGATCCTTGTTGAATTCTATTAGAATTAATACTTGCATAATAAGTATTGAATTTTGCTTGAATTTTATCGGTAAACTGAGTTGTATAATTAACTCTAATACTAGATCTTCTGTAGTCTGAGTTCCCTTTAATAACTCCTTTTTGGTTCCAATCTCCAATACTCAAGTATAAATTGCTTTTATCATTCACGACTGAGATTCCTGCACCTATATCTGTTGCAACACCAGTCCTGAAGATTTGGTCTCTATTAGATTTATTATAAGTCTCGTTCGATCTTTTTTCATTGATAGCATAGTGTTTGTTTCCATCAGCATCTAAGAAATATCCTTGGTAGTTAGCGTCTGTAGGATCACTAAAGTAGGTGTCAGAACCGCCAGCGAGAGTATCTAGTTTAGCACCCCAGCTTTTACCTTCATTGGCAACAAAGTTTCCATACTTACCTTGGCTAAAAGTATTTTGTTTTTCGTATTCTCTATTGACCCAATCTAGGGATACATTGGAATGAAAATCTACACTAACTTTTTTGTTAGAACCTGGTTTTATGGTTCCTTTTTTAGTGGTAATCATTATGACTCCATTAGCTGCTCTTGTTCCCCAAACAGCTGCTGCTGCAGAACCTTTTAGAACTTCTACAGAAGCAATGTCGTTAGGGTTAATATCATTTAATCGAGATTGTTGTGCTACACCATCGACATTTCCGCCAATTGATGAGTTTGAAATAGCAACTCCATCGACTACGATAAGCGGCTGTACACTTTGATAAACTGTACTTTGACCACGTAACTGAATATATGCTCCTGCTCCAGGGTCTCCTGTGTTTCTTACAATATTAACACCAGAAGATTTTCCTGTCATAGCTTGAATAACTCCTGACTCACCAGAATTTTCAATATCTTCTCCTTTTACTTTTGTCGAAGAGGAGGAGCTTTTGTCTTTATTGATTTTTACACCTAAAGAGGTTACTTCAACTTCGTCAAGACGTTGAGCATCTCCTTTCATCTTGATTTTAAACTCTGCTTTATCACCAACCGTTACTTCTTGGGGTTGCATTCCCATGAATGTAAATAGTAATATAGAGGATTTGTCTTTCACGGTAATGGAATATTTTCCATCCATATCAGTTATTGTACCGTTACTAGTACCTTTCTCAATAATAGATACTCCAGGCAGAGTCATACCGTCATCTGCACTACGAATAGTACCCGTAATTGTTTTTTGTGCCCATAGCACACTGATGCCTGCAATAATTAGCAGGAATGTCATCAAACTTTTTTTCATAGGTCTAATTTTTAATTAATAATTAAATAACAGCTTAAAGGTATAAATAATTAACAATAATTAACAATAATTAACATAAAATATGTAAAAAATTAAATAGATAGATTCTTGATTGAAGTATAGAAGGGTAATATTAGATTTTTAGACCGATAACAACTAAATCATCAACCTGTTCTTCCACTGATTTTCCGTTTAACATCCAGTTTCTTAGAGTGTTGTTTAGAATTTCTTGTTGTTTATTCATAGATAGATTTGCGTTTTCTAGAAGAAGATTCTTGAAAGCCTTGTATTTAAATTTTTTTCCTTTAGGACCTCCAAATTGATCTGCAAAACCATCAGAAAACATATATAGTTGATCTCCTTTGTTTAATTGGATTTCGTGGGTTGTGAATTTGTCCATTTTATCGTAAATGGCAATAGGCATTTTGTTAGGTTTAATTTCGTAGAGCTTTTTATTATCATTATGGATTAAGCCTTCTGTAGAAGAGAAACCTTTTATTTCATTATCAGAAATAATATAAAGAGGGTTGTTTGCTCCGGCATATTGAAGGACATTACTTGTATGGTTAAAAGAAATTAGTGCCATATCCATTCCGTCTTTTTGCTCTCCAATTTCTCCTTTTTGCTTAAGTGTGGTAATTATTTCTTTACGAAGTTTCCTTAGAATAACACCAGGATGAGTGATGTATTCTTTGATAATGATTTCTTTTAGGAAAGACATTCCTAGCATACTCATAAATGCGCCAGGTACACCATGGCCTGTAGAATCAACGGCCGTAACAATGGTTTGGTTTTCGACATGAGCCCACCAGTAAAAATCGCCACTGACGATATCTCTAGGTTTAAAAAACACAAAAGAATCTGAAAAGTGCTGGTTTAGAATTTCTTTGGATGGAAGTGTTGCATTTTGGATTCGCTCGGCATAATCGATGCTTTTAGATACGTGTTCGTGAATTAATTCTATTTCTTCTTTCTGAATATTAACCATGTCTCGTTGGGCTTCTATTTCGTCTCTTTGAGCTAGTATTTCTTCATTTTGCTGATTAAGTTCCCTGTTTGTCGTACTGATTTGTTCTTTCTGAAGTAGGATTTCTTTATTTTTTTTGCGTAATAAATCGTTGCTTCGTTTCCTGATTCTATTTTGTCTAATAAATAGAACAATTACAATTAGAATAAGGAAGACTCCAATAATTAGAGAGGTATTTAGAATCTTTTGTTTATTAATTTCTGCTTGACTAAGCTTGTCTTTATTGCTTAATATTTCTATTTCTTGTTCCTTTTTTTGAGTTTCGTATTTTGTATTTAATTCCTGCATCGTTTTGTCTTTCTCTATGCTCAATATGGAATCTTTATATTCTGTATAAAGTGATAAATATTTATTAGATAACTGATATTTATTTTGAGATTGGTATATCTTGGATAGATTCTGACAAATATCAACAACAACATCTCTAGCTTTTACTTGCAATGCTTTTTTGTACGCTTGTTGATAATAACTTATTGCTTTTTTATCATTTCCCCATTCGTGATAAACCTGCCCTAACATATTAAGCTCGTATAATTCATTATTGACATCGCCTAGTTTCTTGTATATCTGCAAAGATTCCAGAAAATAATTCATAGCTGTTTGATAAATTCCTATTTCATAATACAACTCTCCAATATTTGAAAGCACCATGGCTGTCTGCCTAACATTACCAGTTTCTTTCCATATTTTTGCAGCTTTCTTGAAGTAATTAATACACTCTTGAGGTTTATCTTCGAAATAAAATAGAATTCCAAGGTTATTGTACAACAAGGCCGAACCATTAACATCCCCTAATTCTTCCTTTATAGACAAAGACATTCTATAATACTTTTCCGCTTGTTTATAGTTTTTGTTTTTATAATGAATCAAACCTATATTATTAAAAGATAAGGCGATTTCTGCTTTATCATTTCTTTTCTGAGAAATTTCTAAAGACTTTATGAAGTAATCTAAAGCTTTTGCTCTTTCTCCAATGTCGTCATAAAATACCCCTAAATTATTGTATGAAGAGGAAAGACCGATACTATCTTTTAATTGAACTGCGAGTTTTAAAGATTTTTTGAAAAAATATAAGGTAGTATCGTATTTCCCTTGGAGCTTATATGAGATGGCTAAGCCGCTATAAGTAGATTCGAGCAGGGTGTCAAGTTGATTGTTTTTACAGATCTGATATGCTTTTGTAATATAATATAGTGCGCTATCGGGTTGGTTGTTTCGATATTGTTGTTCAAGTTTAATGCAAACGGTAGCTTGTTCTTTAATGCTCCCTCGATTAATAACAGACAAAAGGCTGTCTTTTACTGAAGCCATTAATATTTGACTTGAGAGGATTAAAAGAAGAATTAGCTTTGACATAAACTTATGTAAATGAATTATTGATATGGGTTCTTTTAGACTTTAAATTTAGTTATAATATTGACCATTTCAAATCTTTTTTGAAGATTAACAGAATTATTAAAAAAGATTATTGGCAAATGATTACTTTTGTAAAAAAAGATATGTCATTATTCGAGCAAATAAATCAGGATATTAAGTCGGCAATGTTGGCTAAAGAGAAAGAGAAATTAGAAGCCTTAAGGGCTGTAAAAGCCGCTTTCTTAATTGCTAAAACAGAAAAGGGAGCTCAGGAAGAATTGAGCTCAGAAAAAGAAATTGCAATTATTCAGAAATTAGTTAAACAAAGAAAAGATTCTGCTGATATTTATATTGAAAATAATAGACCAGAATTAGCCGAAAAAGAGTCTAAGGAGGCTGGCTTTATTGCAGTTTATTTACCAAAGCAATTGTCGGAAGAGGAAATAAAAGAGATGTTAAAGCCAATTATTGAACAAACAAGTGCTAGTTCTATGAAAGATATGGGTAAGGTAATGGGAATAGCAAGTAAGCAGTTGGCTGGTAAGGCCGATGGTAAACTTATTTCTGACTGTGTAAAAGCTCTATTGGCTTAAGCTACTAATTGTTTTTTATTTTATCGACAATAATACTGGTGGAATAGCCTTCTGTAAGCTCTATAGTTTGGACTGTTCCTCCTTTTCTTTGCACAATATCGAAACCCACAACGTCTTCAATTTTATAGTCGTTTCCTTTAACCAAAATATCGGGTTGTATTTCTGTAATTAATTCTAGGGGGGTGTCTTCATCAAAAAACACAACATAGTCTATAAAAGAGAACCCTGCCATAAGTATAGCTCTTGCCTGTTCATCTTGTAATGGTCTCGAAGGGCCTTTTAATCTACTAACCGAAGCATCGGTATTTAATCCTAAAATAAAAATATCGGCAAGGTCTGATGCTTTGGCTAAATATTCTACATGGCCACGGTGTACAATATCGAAGCATCCATTAGAGAAAACAATAGTTTTATTTTCTGAATTGATTCGTTGAATAACTTTTGACAATTTTTTTCGTGAGATAATCTTGCTCTGTAAATGTTCTAAAGTATTCATAATTTTAAATTTTATTTCTGATGATTTACAACTGGGAGAAGTGCGGTAGAAATAATACCAAGTACAACAATCATAAGAGTTTGTGCGGCATGAACGATTAATGCAAAAACTCTAGCATCTTGATCGTTAATCCCAATAACGACTAGAGTACCAGCTACCAAAAAATGCCATGCTCCAATTCCACCTTGAACAGGAGCGACCATTCCGTAACTACCTATTACAAAGAAGGATAAGCCTCCGAGTATTGTAATGTTATTGGTGCTCTCAAAAGCGAAAACAGGGAAGTAGGTCATAAGAAAGTACATAACCCAAATTAAAATAGTATAAAACAGAAATAGCCATTTTCCTTTCATTGCCTGTACAGACCGAATGCCATCGAGGAATTGTTCTATTATATCTTCAAACTTTTTATACAAGCCCGTTTGCTTTATTTTAGCCCAATAGAAATATAGAATAACTATGCTTAAAATAAAGATTACAGGTAAAATATAAATTAGGTTTGAATTTTGTATTTGCTCTAGCTTTTCTGCCACATTTGGATTGTTATTCACAAAGCCGACAAAAATATGAGTTTGCGTAAGAATTAGGATTACGGTTAGTACTAATAATATTATTACATCAATAATTCGCTCTAATACAATAGTCCCAAAGCTAGTCGAAAAAGGAATGTTTTCGTATTTTTTTAGAATGCTGGGGCGTGTAATTTCACCGAGTCTGGGTATTGCTAAGTTGGCAAAATAGGTGCTGATTACAGCGAAAAATGAATTTGCAAAACTGGGTCGATAGCCATATGGATGAACCATCATTTGCCAACGGATGGCTCTAACTACGTGGCTTAATATACCCGCTGTTAAAGAGAGGGAAATCCAAAAATAATTGATGTGTTCTACAGCGTCTATTAATACATCGATGTCTTGATCTTTATAGATTAACCAAAATAAAAAAAGTCCCGCACTTAAAAAAATGAGGAACTTTAAGATATTTTTAACTTGTTTATTCAAAATTTCTGAGAATTACTTTACTATTTTATTAGTAGCGGTGTCAGGAAATACTAAACTGGGTTTAAATTTTTTGGCTTCCTCAAAATCCATCGATGCATAAGAAATTATGATTACCACATCGCCTACGGCAACTTTTCTGGCCGCTGGTCCGTTAAGACAAACTTCTCCTTTACCTCTTTCACCTTTAATAACGTAGGTTTCTAAGCGTTCTCCGTTGTTAATGTTCACAACCTGAACTTTTTCATTTTCAATGATATTAGATGCTTCTAAAAGATCCTCATCTATCGTAATACTACCTACATATTGGAGGTTCGCTTCTGTTACGCTAGCCTTATGTATTTTCGATTTTACTACCTCAATGTTCATTTTTATATTATCTATAAAATATTATTTTCCGTTATTACAGACGTATAGTGCTGTCGTATAATTTGTTACAGTCTTTCATGTATCGTCAACAAACAGTTACAAATTAAATACAATATTATCTATTAGCCTAACATTTCCACAAAAAATGGCGATACAAGCTACGATTTTCTGATTTGTGTTCCAATTTGTAATTAGTTCTAGATTTTTATCTTCAACAATTTCAAAATATTCTAAATCGAGTTCTTTTATTTTAGAGAACTTATCAATAACAGCCTTTTTTAATTCTGGAACGGTATATTGGGGATAAGATTCTTTGCTCCAAGTTAATATTTTAGATATCGAAGCTGCTATTTTTCTTTCCGAAACGCTTAATCTTTCGTTTCTAGAGCTCATAGCCAATCCGCTTTCTTCTCTGACGATAGGGCAGGGGATAATTTCAATATCTAAAGAAAGTTGTCGAACCATATCTTTAATAATTACATATTGCTGAAAATCTTTCTGACCAAAAAAAGCTTTGTTGGCGGGGACAGCTTCGAATAGTTTAGATACAATTTGAGCCACTCCGTTAAAATGTCCAGGTCTGTGAGCTCCTTCCATAAGCTCGGCAATATGTCCAAATTCGAATTCTCGATGGTCAGGTTCAGGATACATTTCTTTTTCCGAAGGTAAAAAAGTAATATCGCACTGTATTTGTTCCAAAAGTTTTAAATCGTAATCGAAATTTCGTGGATATTTATTATAATCATCTTTATCGTTAAATTGTGTAGGATTAACAAAAATACTGCAAACTGTTACATCGCATTGCTTTTTAGAATTCCTAATTAAGGACAGATGCCCTTGGTGAAGGGCTCCCATCGTGGGAACAAATCCAATAATCTTCCCTTTGTGTTTTAAGTTTGAGATTATTTTTTGAAGCTCCTTTATAGAATTTATGACCTGCATTCTAATTTTGATTTTAATTTTCTGCAAATAAATGAATATTTTTAGAATTTAACCTACTACTTTTGATGCTTTAAGTTCTTTTTGTTGATAAATTTAACCATTTATTTTATGAATATATATATTGCAAATCTACACTTTTCTATTCGTAAGGAAGAAATACGGCAACTTTTTGAGCAATTTGGCTCCGTTAAATCTATAAATTTGATGATAGATAAAAAAACAAAAAAAAGTAGAGGTTTTGCTTTTGTAGAAATGGAAAACGACGTAGAGGCTAACATTGCTATTGCGAATTGTAATCATAAAGAGGTTAGGGGAAGAACCTTAAAAGTAAGTCCTGCTAAATAAAAATAATAATTAATAAATCGTAATTTATATATGAGTTCTGACAAAAAATTAACTCCAATTTCAGATTTGGGAGAGTTTGGTCTAATCGATCGGATGACAAAAGGTATTAAGTTAAAAAATAAGTCTTCGGTTAAAGGTGTGGGAGACGATGCTGCTGTCGTTAATCATAATGGTTATCAAACAGTTATTACCACTGATATGCTGACTGAAGGTATTCATTTCGATTTGTCGTATTCTCCATTAAAACATCTTGGATATAAGGCTGTAGTTGTAAACTTGTCCGATATTTTGGCGATGAATGCTAAGCCTACTCAAATTGTAGTTTCTATCGCTGTGTCGGCTCGAACTTCTGTTGAAAGTTTGGATGAATTATATGCTGGAATTTATGAGGCGTGTAATTTCTATAAGGTAGATTTAGTGGGTGGCGATACAACATCTTCTCGTTCTGGTCTAGTGATTAGTATAACTGCAATTGGAAAAGCAAAGCCCGAAGATTTGATTTATCGTTCAGGTGCTAAAGAAAACGATTTGATTTGCGTAACAGGAGATTTGGGAGCTGCTTATATGGGATTGCAACTGTTAATTCGAGAAAAAGAAGTTTACAAAGTGAATCCTAATTCGCAACCCGATTTATCTGGATTTGAACATATTCTTGAACGTCAGTTGAAACCTGAATGCCCAATATCGATAATAGATAAGCTAGAAAAAATGAATGTTAGACCTACAGCAATGATTGATATATCTGATGGATTATCGTCAGAAGTATTGCATATTTGTCAAGCTTCAGAGGTAGGTTGCGTAGTTCACGAAGATAAATTGCCAATTGATGAATCTACAATAAAATTTGGAAATCAGATTGGAGTTCATTCTTCGATAGCAGCTCTTAATGGTGGAGAAGATTATGAACTTTTATTTACTGTTCCGTTGAGCGATTTTGATACTATAAAACGTTATCCAGAAATTAAAGTTATTGGTCATATTACTAAAGAAGATAAGGGATGTAGTTTAGTAACAGGAGATGGCACTTATTTACCCCTCGATGCACAGGGATTTGATCATGGAGCTAACGAATAGTTTTTAATTAGACTGTTAAAAAAATGTAAAATGGCATCAATCATTGAACTTAAATGGTTGATAAACTTGTGTTTTAGAACATAAAAATATAATTTAGCAAAAATATTAAGAAGAAAAAAGAATCAAATGAAAATTAAAGTAATCATTCTATCGGTAATAGTAGCTTTGGGTATATACGGATTTACAACAGTTAATAATACTGAAACAAAAATTAAAAATTCTAACGGAGATGATAATATTGGGCATGCTATTGGTCAAATAGCTCCAGATATTAATTTATTATCAGTTAATGGAAAGAAAATTAAATTATCCGATTATAGAGGTCAACTTGTGTTGGTCGACTTTTGGGCATCTTGGTGTCCTCCTTGTAGACGAGAAAATCCTCACGTTTTAGCAGCTTACAATGCTTATAAGGATAAAAATTTCACCAAAGGAAAAGGATTTACGGTTTATGGTGTTTCGTTGGATGGAGGAAGACGTAGTACTGAGGAAAACTGGAAGCAAGCGGTTAAAGCAGATAAGTTGGTTTGGGAGTCGAATGTTTTAGGAAACCAAGATGTAGCTCGTCAATATGGAGTTGTGAGTATTCCAACGAATTTTTTATTGGATAAAGATGGAGTTGTCATTGCTACAAATTTAAGAGGTGATGATTTAGAGAATAAATTAAAAAGTTTATTAAAATAAATTAGAATGAAAAAATTACAAATACTATTTCTAGTAGCATTTTCTGTTTTTCAATTACAAGCACAAAATGTTGGGTTAAATATAGGGGACAAGGCTCCTGATTTAAAATTCTCTTCTCCAGATGGAAAGGAATACTCCATTTCTGATTTGAAAGGAAAAGTAGTTTTAATTGACTTTTGGGCTTCGTGGTGTGGCCCTTGTAGAAGAGAAAATCCTAATGTTGTTAGAGCTTATAACGAATTTAAAGATAAAAAATTTAAGAATGGCGAAGGATTTACAATTTATAGTGTTTCTTTAGATAGAAGTGCAGATGCATGGAAGGCTGCAATAGAGAAAGATGGATTAGTTTGGCCATATCACGTAAGTGATTTAAAACATTGGAAGTCTGCCGCAGCCAAAACGTATAAAGTTAGAGGAATTCCAACCAATTTTTTGATTGATGGTGATGGAATAATTTTGGGGACATCGTTACGGGGAAATCGTCTTGATCAGGTTTTAAAGTCTATTGTTGTTAAAGAAAGAAGTAAGGTGGAGTTAGAGTCCGATTTGAAGTTGACATTATTAGAGTTACAGAAAAAGGTTGAGAACGAATTGGTTAAGACAGATAAAAAGAGTCCGAAATATAAGGCTCTTAAATTACAACAGAAACAAAACTCTAAGGCTCTTAAAGTTTTAAAACTATAGAAACATTTAGTTTAGTGATAAATATAAAAAAGCCAGAGTAAATTATACTCTGGCTTTTTCGTATTCAAGAATCTTTTCTATTCTTCCGATTCTTCTTGGTAAGATTTAAGTAATTCTTTTTGAAGATCTGAAGGAACCTGTCCATATTCTGAGAACTTCATTTGGAACATCGCTCTTCCTTGCGAGATAGAACTTAATGAAGTCGAGTATTTGTTCATTTCTGCTAAAGGAACTTTTGCTGATATTTTTTCTAAACCTTTTTCTGATGACATACCTTGAACAATAGCTCTTCGTCCTTGTAAATCGCTCATTACGTCTCCCATATAGTCAGAAGGTACAAGTACCTCAACATTGTAAATGGGTTCTAATACTCTAGGTCCTGCGTTTTTGAAAGCATCACTAAAAGCATGACGACCAGCTAATTTAAAAGAAATTTCGTTGGAATCGACTGCGTGCATTTTTCCGTCGTAAACAACAACTCTAATATCTCTAGCATAAGATCCTGTAAGAGGGCCTTCTTCCATCTTTTCCATGATCCCTTTAAGAATTGCAGGCATAAATCTAGCATCGATAGAGCCTCCAACAATACTACTGATAAATACTATTTTCCCTCCCCAAGGCAAATCGTGCTCTTCTTTATTTTTGACAGAAACTTTGATTTCTTTGCCATTAATCTTATACATTGTAGGGTCTTCCATTCCATCTTGGTAGGGTTCTATAATCATATAGACTTCTCCAAATTGACCAGAGCCTCCCGATTGCTTTTTGTGCTTGTAGTTAGCTTGTGCTATTTTGGTTATGGTTTCTCTATATGGAATCTTAGGCTCGTAAAATTCTGTTTCTAATTTGAATTCGTTTTTTAAGTGCCATTCTAATATTTTAAAGTGGCGTTCACCTTGTCCGTGAACTATTATTTGTTTTAATTCTTTTGAATATTCAATAACAATACTAGGGTCAATCTCGTGCATTCTGTTAAGAGCTTCACCTAATTTTTCGTCATCGGCTTCAGCTAATGCTCTAATGGCAGAGCGATGTCTTGGTGTTGGCCCTAAAACGGGATTGTATTGAACTGAGTGACCATTAGCGTTAAGTGTATCACTAGTCCTTGTGCTTTTTAATTTAACGGCTGCGCCAATATCTCCAGCTACTAATTTACTTACTTTTTCTTTTTTCTTTCCTGCGACAACAAATAATTGAGTGAGTCGTTCTTTGTTTTGAGTTCTTTGATTTATTAAATCGTCACCTTCGTTAATTTCTCCAGTAATTACTTTAAAGAAATTGACTTCTCCAACATGGTCTTCAACAGAGGTTTTAAAAACAAAAATAGAGCATGGTTGCTTAGCGTCTATAGGAATAATATTTCCTTCAGTGTCTTCTCTTTTGTTACACTCGTTTGGTCTAGGAACTACTTTTACGATAAATTCCATTAATCTTCTTACTCCAATATTCTTTTTTGCAGAAGTACAAAAAACAGGATATAAATCTCGATGAACAAGTCCTGCTGTTATTCCAGAACGCATTTCGTCTTCAGAAAGTCCATCGTTTTCGAAGAATAATTCCATTAAGGAATCATCATTTTCTGCAGCCTTTTCTATTAATTCTTGATGTAAAGCTAATGCTTTATCTTTTTCTTCTGCGGGGATATCTATAATTTCAGGGGCTCCACCATTAACAGGATATTTGTAATATTTCATGGTGATGACATCTATTATACCATTGAAATCTTCTCCTGCATTAAGTGGATATTGTACCTGAGCTACTTTTGAACCAAAACTTTCTTTTAAATTCTCTAGTGTTCTTTCGAAATTAGCCTTGTCATGATCTAATTGATTTACAACAAAAACCATTGGTTTAGCATATTGCTCTAGTGCTCTAGCGTGTATTTCTGTTCCTACTTCAACACCGTTTTGAGCATTAATAATCATTAAAGCCACATTAGATGGATTAATTGCGGTATAAGCTTTTCCTACAAAATCATCAGCTCCAGGAGCATCAATCATGTTTATTTTGTTGTCTAGATATTCTGTAAATAGTACCGTAGAATATATTGAGCTCTCAGTCTCTTGTTCAATTTTGTTGTAATCAGATACTGTATTGCCTGCTTCTACTGTACCTATTCTGTCAATTACACCTCCATTAAACAACATTGCTTCGGCAATACTCGTTTTTCCAGAACCAGAGTTTCCTAACAAAACAAGATTCTTGACATTATCTGTTTGGTAAATTTTCATGTGAATTAAATTTTAGTTATTTATTTCTGTTAACTTTTGCTCTAATTAAAATAAGTTTAAAAAAACATTTTCTAAAGCCTACCAAATATAGCAAAAAAAATACATTTTAAGAATGACCTTTGTCTTAATAATTTGTAAAATGCTTAGAAACATGGCTGTGGTTTTGTATAAATAATATTGATAAAAGCTTGTTGTTGATAAATAGTTTATCTACTTTTGTGAGCTATAAAAATAAATTTAAAGAGAATATAAATCATGTATGCAATCGTAGACATAGCAGGTCAACAATTTAAAGTTGAAAAAGACCAAAAGCTTTATGTTCATCGTTTAAAAGCTGAAGAGGGCTCTAAAATTGAGTTTGATAACGTGCTTTTAACAGATGATGGAAAGAAAGTTAATGTTGGTGCTCCTTGTATTAAAGGCGCAAAAGTAACTGCTAAGGTTATATCACACCTAAAAGATGATACTGTAATCGTTTTCAAAAAGAAACGTAGAAAAGGTTATAAGAAAAGAAACGGACATCGTCAGTTTTTATCAGAAATTGTAATCGAATCTATAAAATAATATAAAACCATTTTAAAGATATGGCTCATAAAAAAGGAATGGGTAGTTCACGAAATGGTCGTGAATCCCAAAGTAAAAGATTAGGCGTTAAAATTTATGGTGGTCAGTTCGCAGTAGCTGGTAACATTATCATGCGTCAGCGAGGAACACAACATCACCCAGGCGAAAATGTAGGTATGGGAAAAGATCATACTATTTACGCTTTAATTGATGGTACTGTTGAATTTAAAAAGAAAAGAAATAACAGATCTTATATTTCTGTTCTTCCTTTAGAGGCTGAAGTGGTTGAAACAACTGATGCTCCTAAAGTAAAGAAAGAAGTTAAAGAAGAAGTTGCTGAGGCATAATTCTAATTCAATAAAAATATTTTTAAACCTCTACTTTATAGTAGAGGTTTTCTTTTGGAATAAATTTAGATAATGATTTGGTATTATATCTTTAGCTGCTTTAAACTATCAATTTTAATATAATCAAAATGGTTTATTTCGGATTGATGTAATACTTCGTGCTCCCAAGTTGTATGATAAGGGATATGGATAGCTTCTCCTCCTAGTTTTAGTACGGGTAGGATATCAGATTTTAAAGAATTTCCTATCATTAAAAATTCGTGAGGTTTTATGTTGAGTTTTTTGAATAGCTTCGTGTAATTACTTTCTTTTTTGTCAGTCATAACTTCTATATGATGAAAGAAATGTAATAAACCTGATTCGTTAAGTTTGCGTTCTTGGTCGAGTAAGTCACCTTTAGTAGCTACGATGATTTGGTAATGCTGATCTTCTAGCAATTCTAAAGCTGATACCACACCTGTTAATAATTTAACAGGATGCTTATGCATCTTTTTGCCAATATTGATAATCTGTTCAATCTTATCTGCTGAGATCTTATTATTACTGATTGTTAAGGCTGTTTCTATCATCGATAGCACGAAGCTTTTGATTCCATAACCATAGAGCTCCAAATGTCCAGTTTCTATAGAAAAAAGTAGCTTTTCAAGTTTTTCTTTATTAGCATAGGAATGCATTAGATGATAGAATTCTTTTTCAGCATCTCTAAAAAAGTTTTCGTTCTCCCAAAGTGTATCGTCTGCATCAAAAGCAACAACCTTTATTTTTTTTCTATTAATTAACATTCTCTTTTCTCATATTATATTTGTCAATGGCAATTCTATAATCAGGATCTTCAAGAACGTTAACAATACAAATCTTTTCGGCTTTTTTTATTAGAGCCCGACAATCTTGACTGAGATGCCAAAGGTGAATATTTTTTCCAGATTTGAGGTATTTTTCAGTAATTTTGTTGATAGCTTCAATTGCAGATTGGTCCATAATCCTCGATTCTTCGAAATCGATAATAACCTCTTTAGGATCATTATTTACATCGAACTTTTCTAAGAATAATTTAGTAGACCCGAAAAATAATGGGCCATAAATTTCGTAATGTTTAATCCCGTGTTCGTCGATGTGTTTTCTCGCACGAATTCGAAGTGCATTTTCCCATGCAAAAACCAATGCAGAAATAATAACTCCTGCAAAAACCGCAAAGGCTAAATCTTCTACGACTGTAATGAATGTAACAATAGCGATGACAAATAGGTCTGTTTTGGGAATTTTATTAATTATTTTAAAAGTACTCCATGCAAAAGTTCCTATCACCACCATAAACATAACACCGACAAGAGCCGCAATGGGGACCATTTCGATATATTTGGAAGCGAAAAGGATGAAAATGAGTAGCGAAACCCCTGCTACAATTCCAGATAATCGACCTCTACCACCAGATTTTATGTTAATAATACTTTGTCCAATCATAGCACATCCACCCATGCCTCCAAAAAAACCGTTGACAATGTTTGCCGTGCCTTGGGCAATGCATTCTTTATTGCCATTTCCGTGTGTTTCGGTTAATTCATCTATTAAATTTAATGTCATTAATGATTCTATTAAACCAATGGCTGCTAAAATAAAGGCATAGGGTAAGATAATTTTTAAAGTTTCTATGTTAAAAGGAATTAATGGAATATTGAAACTAGGTAAATCGGCTGCTAAGCTACCATTTCCATCTGCACTTCCTGCGGCAACAAAACTACTGACGGTTGCGGTATCAATATTTCCAAAAATAACAATCCCTGTTACAATTAGAATAGATACTAAAGCTGCTGGAATCTTTTTTGAAAGATAAGGTATGCCAATCATTAAAGCCATGGTCAGAGCTACTAATCCAATCATAGTATATAAAATTGTGCCTGATAACCAATGGTCACCTTCTTTAAACATCCCTAATTGGGAAGTCATAATAACGATAGCTAAGCCATTTACAAAGCCCATCATTACGGGGTGAGGAATCATTCGCACATATTTACCCAATTTAAAAAGGCCTGCAAGAATCTGAAAAATACCTGTGAAGAGTAGTGTTGCAAATAAGAATTGAAGTCCTAATGCAGCGCCTGAATAACCAATAGATTCTGCATAAAGACTTCCATCGGCAACTAAGGATACCATAACCACGGCCATAGCTCCTGTTGATCCAGAAATCATCCCTGGGCGGCCTCCAATAAGAGCAGTAATAAGTGCCATCATAAATGCACCGTATAAACCAATGATTGGCGAAATACCTGCTACGAAAGCAAAAGCTACAGCTTCAGGGACAAGAGCAAGAGCAACGGTTAGCCCAGAAAACACATCGTCTTTAATACTGCCTTGGGTTTTGTCTATCCATTTAAATTCTTTAAAAAAATTCATAAATTTGTATCTGTCTGGTATATAATGTTATAGCTGCCTATTCTTTAGCTTTTTCGAAAATGGCTGCAAAGTTAAGGAAATGCCAATCAATAGCCTAAATTATTTAGATTGAATAAAAAGAATTTTTCTATTTAGTATTTCATCGTAGCTGAATGTAAAATCTTATTCGTATTTTTGCAAAAAAATAATTTCAACCTATTATAATAAGCAAAATAATAAGCAAAACATTATGTTGACCATCCAGCAATTAGAACACAATACAGAACAAGTTATAGAGCTTCTTAATATCAAAAATTTCGATGCTTCGGAAATTGTACCACAGGTTATTCAGTTGAATCAAGATCGTAAGAAATTAAAAACAGATTCTGATGTTTTGCAAGCTGAGATGAATGCCTTATCTAAAGAGATTGGAGGCTTATTCAAAAGTGGTAAGATAGAAGAAGCCAACAAATCTAAGGAAAAAACGGTAAGCTTAAAATTGGATATTAAAAACTTGCAAACCAAACTTTCTGAGTTAGAAGAACAGCTACATAATTTATTAGTACAGATTCCAAATATTCCACATCCTTCTGTTCCAAAAGGAAGAGATGATAGTGATAATCTTTTCATTAGAGGAAATTATCCTGAGGTCGAGAAAAACACAAATGGATTACTGCCACATTGGGAGTTGGCTGATAAGTACGATTTAATAGATTTTGAATTAGGCGTAAAGCTTACAGGCGCTGGGTTTCCTGTGTATAAAGGGAAGATGGCACGTTTCCAAAGAGCTTTGATTCAGTTTTTCTTAGACGAAGCGGTAGATAATGGATATAATGAGGTGATTCCTCCATTGATGGTTAATGAAGATTCTGGCTTTGGAACTGGGCAGTTGCCCGATAAAGAAGGTCAGATGTATCATATGCAAGTTGATAATTTATACATGGTTCCTACAGCTGAAATTCCAGTAACTAATATGTTTAGAGATGTGATACTAAACGCAAAACAATTTCCAATTAAAACAACAGCTTATACGCCTTGTTTTAGACGCGAAGCAGGTTCTTATGGAAAAGATGTTCGTGGATTAAATCGTTTGCATCAATTCGATAAAGTAGAAGTCGTTCATGTTGAACATCCTGAAAAATCATACGAAACGCTTGATAAAATGGTTGAGTATGTTGAGCAAATTATTAATAAATTAGAATTGCCATATAGAATTGTTAAACTTTGTGGTGGTGATTTAAGTTTTACCTCAGCACTAACTTTCGATTTTGAAGTTTACTCTAAAGCTCAGGAAAAATGGTTAGAGGTAAGTTCGGTCTCTAATTTTGAGTCGTATCAGGCAACAAGACTGAAGCTTCGATACAAAGAAGATGGCAATAAACAAACGCAATATGCACATACATTAAACGGCTCTGCGTTGGCTTTGCCTCGAATGGTTGCTGCTATTATGGAAAACTATCAAAATGCAGAAGGTATAGTTGTTCCCGAAGTTTTAAGACGCTATACGGGTTTCGATATTCTTAATTAATTTTATAATATTTTGTGATGAAAAACTTAACATTTTTTAGTTTAATCATTATTGCTTTTTTACTAAACTCTTGTCAAGAAAAAGGTTTGGCAGGAGATATTAAAGCTTTGGGAGATGCAGCGGATGAGAACTTAGAAAGTATCGAAGAAATTGATTATTCTCCAATGCAGAATATACAAAAAGAAGCTCAATCTTTGTCGAAAGATTTATCACCGTATTTCTCTTCATTAAATAAACCATCTAATAGAATCTTAGTTCAATTGATGGATGTTGAAAAAGCTCATCGTAAGATGGAAACAAATCCAGAGAGTTTGAAAAAAGATTTAATATACTCATGTCAACAAATAGATGCTTTGTACCACGAGTACAAAATTGATTCTTTAAGCGAGGAACAAGCACAAAAGTATCTTGATGATGAGAAAAAAGTGCTAGCGACTATACAAATTAAGATTGATTTAATGGAAAAGAAAATGGAGTATTTTGAACAGAGATACAAATATTTGATACCCAAAGCCCAATTTATTGTTGATAGTATAAAAGGAAGTTTTAAATAATCCTATTCTTTATAAACCCTTTTTAATAGTAACATGTTCATGGCGTTGGTTTCGAAATTATGGATATCTTTTTGATAAAATCGAATAATTTCATCGTAAAATAAAGGAACGACAGGAGCTTCAGAAATTAATATTTTATCCATCTTCTGATATATTATTCGACGTAAACTATCGCTATTTTCCAATAGTGCATTTTCATATAAATTATCGAATTGTTGATTCTCGAAATGAGTATAATTAGGACCATTTGGAGAAAAATTTTTGCTGTAAAATAAAGATAAATAATTCTCTGCATCTGGATAATCAGCAATCCAAGAACCTCTAAAGAAATCGAGTTTAGAACTTGCTACTTGATCTCTAAAAGTGGCTCCAGAACTAATATCAATACTGATTTTTAAACCAATATCCGTTAATTCGTGTTGAATGTATTCGCACAAATCGACATAATCGCTAGTCGTTGTAAGTTTAATTTCAGGAATATTTTGTGGATGTTCTTTCGATGCTAGATTTAGATAATATAAAGCAGAATCTTTATTGTAAATATAACCTTTCGTATTAGAATTATACGAGGGTAATCCTTTCGGAATAAACCCTTGTTCAGCAGGAGTCCCAATATTATTACGCAAGTAGCTTAACATCTTTTTTCGATTAAAACCAAAGTTAATAGCTTTTCTAATATTTTTATTTATGCCCTTATTATCCGACTTTATTAAGAAACCTAGGTATTCGGTATTTAAGTACGGAGCTTTATTCATCTTAATTTTATCATTGTATTTCTTCTGTAAACGACCAGAGCGAGTCAGCAATTCATCTTTATAGGAATTATGAATCCCCGAAATAAAATCAATCTCACCTTTGCTGAATTCTAAAAATTCAGATTGTTTATCAGAAATAAAACGAATAGCAATAGCTTCTAAATATGGTAGAGCTTGTCCATTATTATCTTTTTCGAAATAATTCTTATTTCTTCGTAAAACCAATTTTTCTCCCTCTCTCCACTTTTTAAGATAAAATGGGCCAGTCCCGATAGGATGATTGCGGAAACTCTTTCCGTAATGTTCAACAACTTCTTTTGGAACAACCGAGCAATAAGGCATGGTTAGGATTCCTAAAAAACCAGGGAAAGCTTGCTTCAATTGAATAATTAGTGTGCTATCGTTTACTGCAAGAATGCCTTTGTTTAGAGTGTCTTTGTTCAGATAATTCATCAGCCATGCTCCAGGAGAAGCGGTCTTTGGGTTAGATAAACGTTGAAGGCTATAT
>Ga0256842_1001119_pt1 | contig 22247 bp, 18 predicted proteins | sample 4559240metaG_FD_185973 | JGI IMG/M metagenome (GOLD analysis project Ga0256842, IMG submission 185973) | Hydrothermal vent microbial communities from Guaymas Basin, Mexico - 4559-240 | ecosystem: Environmental > Aquatic > Marine > Hydrothermal vents | place: Mexico: Guaymas Basin | collected... | reverse complement strand
CATTGTGTTTCTCTTTAAAATGTAAACCATATATGCTAAAAAATGTTGACACGTATTACAAAAAACACAATTTTGAAGAATCATATTAATATATGAAAAAAAAAGAAGAAAAGGAGAGAGTAATGAAAAAGATTACCTTTGTATTGTTTGTCTTGTTATTGTCTTTTAATGTCTTTGCAATTAATTATACAGTCGAATTAGTCGATAGTTGGGGTGATGGTTGGAACGGGGGTTCGTTGGATGTACTTGTTAATGGTACTGTTGTTTTAGACGATATAACCCTTGCAAATGGTGCTGGTCCTGAAAGTCATACTTTTGCAGTTGCAGCTTTAGACGAAATTACCACCAGTTATACTGCTGGTTCATATTCAACTGAAAATGAATATCAAATTAAAAATGAAGCCGGAACTGTAGTCGCTGAATCAGGTCAAGGTGGAGTAGCCCCCGGAAATGTATCATATACTGTTCCATCAGCAGATAATCCGGGAGTTGCTACAGATCCTAATCCGGCTGACGGAGCAATAGATGTTGCAATTAGCGGAAATCTAACTTGGACATGGGGAGCAAATACTGATACTTATGATTTATGGTTTGGTGAAGCCGGAAATATGACAGAAGTAGTAACCGGTGCTTCTGCAACCGGAACTTCCGGTTCATATTCTTATTCCGGTTTATCAGAAAACACAAACTATGAGTGGCAATTAATTTTGCATAATAGTGTTAGATTAACTGTTGAAGGTCCTGTTTGGACATTCACCACAGTATTACCAAACGGTATGCTACAAATCGGAAACGGTACTGCAACAAATAAACATTTGCCGATCGAACCTTATTACGGATATTCATATTCACAATCTATTTATTTAGCTTCCGATTTCGGTACAATTGCCGCTGATCAAAGAATTTCTAAAATTTATTATAATTATCATTGGACTAGTAATACTGATGCTGATGCCAATGATTGGGTTATCTATATGGGTACATCGAATGCAACAAATACGGACGGCGGATGGTTTTCCATTGAAGGAATGACTAAAGTTTTTGACGGCAGCGTTGGATTAGATGCTGTTGCAAACGGTGACGGCTGGCTCGAAATTATCTTGAGTACACCATTTAACTATAATCCTTCTGACGGAAATTTAATAATTGCTGTTGATGAAAATACACCAAGCTATACTTCAGGAAGTGATGAATTTTATTGTTCAGAAGATACAAGAGCAAATGTAAGTAGATATTATTACAATGATAGTACTAATTTAGACCCGGCAGATCCATCAGCCCAAGCCGGAACAGCGTCAGCATTTTATCCAAATGCCAGATTCCAATTTGAAGATATTCCGGCAGGTCCTCAATTTACCATTTCTCCTGAATCTTATGACTTTGGTAATGTAAACCTCGGTGAATCAGGAACCACATCTTTCACAATAATAAACACAGGTGGCGGAACTTTAACAATAACCAACGGGGGAATTTCCATCACCGGAACAAATGCAGATCAATTTGCTTTAGTTGCTCCCACTTATCCGATTAATTTAACTTCCGGTCAATCTTTGACCATTAATGTTAATTTTTCACCAACAACAGAAGGTGTTAAAAACGGAAATTTGACTATCGTAGATAATAGAAATAGAATGCAACACAATGTCGCCTTAACCGGAACCGGTCATAATCCAAATATAACATCTTTACCATATACACAAGATTTTGAGAATGCAGAAGCTCCGGCATTACCTTTGGATTGGTCAAAAATAAATGATACCGGGAATAGCTCTTCGTATGTTGAAACATATACATCTACATATTCTGCTCACGGAGGGAGTAAATGTGGGAAACTATATAATTATTCGGCAACCACCGGAAATTTAATAATGATTACTCCTCCTTATGCTAACACAGTTGATGGTACTAGGGTTAAATTCTGGGCAAAATCAGGTAGTTCCGATCAAAATATATTAGTAGGAACAATGTCAGATCGAGCTGATGCATCAACATTTTCTTTGGTACAAACCATAGCACTTACTACTACCTATACCGAATATACCGTAAACTTCTCAGGTACAGATAAATATGTCGCATTTAAACACGCTTTAGATGGTACCTATGATTCTGATTATATTGATGACGTTATTTGGGAAGAAATACCGGCAAATCCTATTTTTGTCATTTCTCCCGAATCTTATGACTTTGGCACTATAAACATCGGTGAATCAGAAACTACATCTTTCACAATAACAAACACAGGTGGAGGAACTTTAACAATTCAAGATACCGACATTACTTTTGATGGTACTAACGCATCTGATTTTACAATTGAATCGGGAACTGTCTTTCCTATTAATTTAACAGCAGGGCAAACATTTTCTTACAATGTAATATTTACCCCGTCCGTAAATGGAGACGAAGTTGCCAATATGGTTATTGAAGATAATATCGTATCTAAAGTTGTTCATAATATTGCCTTAACAGGAACCGGATTCCAATTACCAGCCGGACAGGTACAGATTGGAAACGGTACCGCAACAAATGAACATTTACCAATCGAACCTTATTACGGATATTCATATTCACAATCTATTTATTTAGCTTCCGATTTCGGTACAATTGCCGCTGATCAAAGAATTTCTAAAATTTATTATAATTATCATTGGACAAGTAATGGTAATAATGGTTGTAATGATTGGGTTATCTATATGGGTACATCGAATGCAACAAATACTGATAGCGGATGGTTTCCCATTAACGGGATGACCAAGGTTTTTGACGGTAGCGTTGGCTTGGATGCTGTTGCAAACGGTGACGGCTGGTTGGAAATTGCCTTGAGTACGCCATTTAACTACAATCCTTCTGACGGAAATTTAATAATCGCTGTTGATGAAAATACACCAAGTTATACTTCAGGAAGTGATGAATTTTATTGTTCAGAAGATACAAGAGCAAATGTAAGTAGATATTATTACAATGATAGTACTAATTTAGACCCGGCAGATCCATCAGCCCAAGCCGGAACAGCGTCAGCATTTTATCCAAATGCCAGATTCCAATTTGAAGATATTCCGTCAGGTCCTCAATTTGCCATTTCTCCTGAATCTTATGATTTTGGTACTGTAAACATCGGACAATCAGGAACTACATCTTTCACAATAACAAACACAGGTGGCGGAACTTTCACAATTAATCAAGGTGATATCACGATTACCGGAACAAATGCTCAATCTTTTGCCTTGGCTACAGGAATTAGTTATCCTATTACAATTGGTAGCGGAGCAACTTCTCAAATATCGGTAATTTTTACACCTCTGACTGAAGGGACTTTGACGGCAGTATTAAATATTCAAGATAATTTGAGTTCTAAAGTTGTTAATTCCATTCCTTTGAGCGGCGTAGGCTATGTTCCTCCGGTTGGAGATACAATTGAAAATCCGTTTATCGTATCGTTCGGCAACAATCTATTTACAGCAATTGACTCAACAAATTATATGAATGATGATTATGAGTTACCGGGTTTTGGCACCGATAATAATGATGCTGTTTATAAGTTTACTTTAAATTCAGATATGATTGTCGATGTATCTCTTCTTGGTTCTGCATTTGATACAAAATTAGCAATTTATGGAGATAGCACAAATGTTAACGGTTGGATTCCAGGTCCTGATAATTACCTTTTCTATAATGATGATTACAGCGGAAAATCTCTTTCATCGGTAAGACAAAAAGAAAATAAAAAAGATAGAGCAAGCCAATCTGCAATTTATGGTATGCAATTAACTGCAGGCTCTTATTTTGCCATTGTTGACGGATATGGCTCAAATAATGGTGTTTATAACATCGAAATTGATGTTCGAACCAATATTCAACCTCCAACATTAATAGCTCCGGCAGATAATGCCACCGATCTTGCCTTATCCACATATTTGGATTGGGAAGCTCCGACAACAGGTGCAACTCCGGACGGATATAAAGTAACTATCAATAATGTTGAAGTTGCTGCAAATGTTACAACCACTCATTATCATCCGACAAATTTGGCATTTGGTATAAGTTATACATGGAGCGTTGTCTCATATGTTAATTCTGCAAAAGGTCTTCGCACAACAATAGATTCGGATCCTTCTCCAACCTGGCATTTTACAACCCAAACTGACCCGGGTAACGGCAGTCAAGGTTCACAAACCGGTCAAGGCGGAAATAATGGAAATAATGCTGATCCGGCAACAGTCGATATTCCTCCAATGGCAGATGGCAATGGTGGTTATGTTGATCCTGATGTTACTGTAGATCCTGATGATCCTCAAACTATTACCGTAAATGTCACGGTAAATAATGAAAATGGTGCGGTTCCAAATCCTAGTGGAGTTGGACTCTCCTATGACGTAAATATCTCAGGTACAGTTGGTTCTACCGTTCACATAACCTTATCTTATGAAGGTATGGACCCGATTCCTAATGAAATAATTTATTTTGACGGGAACACCTATCAACCTGTTCCGAACGCAGTCTTCGGTTCAACTTCCGTAACCTTCCCTTGGACAATTAGCGGTTCAAAAGGCGAGGATACATTTGTAGTGAATAATGGTCAAAGTTCAACTCTTCCTGTTGAATTGTCTTCATTTGAAGCTACTTTTACAAACGAAAATTATGTTAATTTAGTTTGGACTACTCAATCAGAAACAGATTTTATGGGATTTGACGTATTGAGAAGTACCACCGAAAATGTTTCAGATGCTATCAAAGTAAATGCTACTTTGATTTCAGGGACCAATTCATCTCAAGAAAACACTTATAATTTCTTAGACAAAGAAGTTGAGTTAAATCAAACTTATTACTATTGGTTAAGAATTCTTAATAACAACGGTTCGTCAGAATTTACAAATCCGAGAACTGTCTCTACTTTTGGAAATAATGACACACCGGATATTCCAAAAATCACTAAATTAGGGAATGCTTATCCAAATCCGTTTAATCCTGAAACACATATTAACTTTGCAATTTCGGAAGACTCTCATGTAAATTTGAGTATTTACAACGTTCTGGGACAAAAAGTTAAAACGTTCTATAATGAAGAAATGGCTCCGGGAAATTATTCTATCACTTGGAAAGGTTTGGATTCCAAAAATATGAAATGTTCCTCCGGTATCTATTTCTATAGATTACAAACAAATAACTACAAATCAATCAAAAAGATGTTACTCCTAAAATAAAAGTAAATCTAACAAAAGCAAAACCCGAGATTCTCTGAATTTCGGGTTTTTTATTTGGGAAAAATATGAAGCTTAATTTAATTTTGAATTATGAATGAGAAGAAACCACGAATTTTCACGAATGAATACGAATTCACACAAATTAAGAGAAGGAAGAAAAAGAAGAAAAGTAAAAAGTAAAATAAAGAAAGAAAGAAGTACAACGACTTTGTAAGTCGTTACAAACAAAACTAAGAACATCGGAATGTACGACCAACGGGAGTTCTTCCGATTGTTCGACTTTGGTGGTGTAAATTCAACATTCCGAAGATTTCACTCCTTTCAAACATTCGGAAGTTGAGAGAACACCGGAAGGAGATTCCCGCTTTCGCGAGAATGACCCGACAGTTGCCGGACGGGAATGACAGAGGTGGTGATTTAAGAACATCGGAATGTACGACCAACGGGAGTTCTTCCGATTGTTCGACTTTAAATATCAACCACGAATTTTCACAAATTTAAGAAAGAAATTTTGAATTATGAATTTTTAATTTTGAATGTAAAAACCTCAAAGAAAAAGAAGAACGGATAATTTAAAATGGACATAAAAATTACTGGAAAGTACAAAAATCTAAATATATCAACTCCCTTATTGTCATTTTTTATCTGAGCAAAATTAAAAAAAAAACGGAATCCCGATTGAGATTCCGTTATTGTTTTCAGGATTATTTATTTTGCTACAATGCTAACCAATTTATTCGGCACAACAATTATTTTTCTAATCGTTTTTCCGCTAATATATTTCCGGACATTTTCTAATTCGAGAGCTTGTTTTTCAATCATATCTTTTTCTGTTTCGGCAGGAACGATTAATTTACCTCTAATTTTTCCCATAACTTGAATTACATAAGTTACTTCATTACTTTTCAAAAATTCTTTCTTATAAGAAGGAACTCCGGATTCATAAATAAAGTTTTCATGACCGGTCATTTCCCAAATTTCTTCAGAAATATGAGGTGCGAAGGGGTACATAAGACGAGGAATTACCAAACAGGATTCCGCAAAAATCTTCTTCTCTGTTTCTGATAAATTCGCCACATCTTTGATTCCGTAAATATTATTAAGGTGTTCCATTACAGCTGCAATTGCAGTATTAAATTGTAATCTTTCCGAAATATCTTCCAAGACTTTTTTAATTGTTTTATGAGTGCTAATTCTAAGATTCTCAATTTCTTTAGAAACCGGCATAGAATTAGAATAATCTGTTTGGCTATTTTTCAACAAATTAATATTATCATCAAAAATTCTCCAAATTCTATTTAGAAATCTGAAAGCACCTTTAACACCTTTATCACTCCATTCAACATCTTTTTCAGGAGGTGAAGCAAAAAGCATAAAAGTACGAACAGTATCTGCGCCATATCTATCGATATAATCTTTGGGATTTACCACATTACCTTTTGATTTCGACATTTTTGCACCATCTTTTGTAACCATTCCTTGCGTAAGAAGTCTGGCAAAAGGTTCGTCAGATTTAACAAGATGAATATCTCTCATAAATTTATGGAAAAATCTTGCGTACAGCAAATGCATACAAGCATGTTCAATTCCACCGATATATTGATCTACCGGAAGCCAATAATCAGCATTTTTTTCATCAAACGGTTTTTCTTTATTTTTTGAATCCGTATAACGGGCAAAGTACCATGAGCTATCGACAAAAGTATCCATTGTGTCGGTTTCACGTTTAGCAGGTCCACCACATTTCGGACATTTTGTATTTACCCAATCTTCAACACTTAACAATGGATTTTGAGTTGTTTTCCCAATTTGCACATTATCCGGAAGAAGTACCGGCAAATCTTCATCAGGAACAAGTTGAGTCCCACATTTTTCACAATGAATAATTGGAATAGGATTTCCCCAATATCGTTGACGAGAAATGCCCCAATCTCTCAATCTGAAATTGGTTGTTTTTCGCCCAAAATTTTTCTCGGCGATCCAATCTGAAATATTTTCTTTAGCTTCATTGCTATTCATCTCATTGAAATGTTCGGAATTAACCAAAGTTCCCGCTTCAATATAAGCTTCCGTCATATTATCCAAACTCAAATCTTTTTCTTTATTTTGAATAACAATGATCATAGGAATTTCATATTTTTTTGCAAAATCAAAATCACGTTGATCATGAGCCGGAACTGCCATAACCGCACCGGTACCGTAATCCATCAAAACGTAATTTGTAACCCAGATTTGAATTTTATTTCCGTTAACGGGATTTGTACAATATTTCCCTGTAAAATAACCTTCCTTAACATTGTCTTCATCAGAACGATTAATCTTATCTTCATTCATAACTTTTTCGCAGAAATTCTTCAAATTTTCATCAACATTATCTTTTGAAAGCATTTCCGTAATAAAAGGATGTTCCGGAGCCAACGCCATAAAAGTTACGCCAAAAATCGTGTCCGGTCTAGTTGTAAATACAGACAAAACTTGTTCGGAATTTTCTACTTTGAAGTCAATTTCCGTTCCGGTACTTTTCCCAATCCAATTTGTTTGCATAGCTTTAACTCTTTCAGGCCAAGAAATTACTTTTGAGAAATCCAACAATTCATCAGCATAATCTGTAATTTTCACAAACCATTGTTCAAGTTCTTTTTGGCGGACATTATTTCCACATCTCCAACATTTTCCATCTTCTACTTGTTCATTAGCCAAAACAGTCTGACAACTATCACACCAATTCACAAATGATTTCTTTTTATAAATAAGATTATTTTCATACATTTTTTTGAAGAACCATTGTCCCCATTTATAATAATCAGGTCGGCAAGTACTAAGTTCTCTATCCCAATCAAAGCCAAACCCCATTTGAGTAAATTGATCTTTCATCACACTTATATTATCTTCCGTTGTAAGTTTAGGATGAGAATTATGCTTGATAGCAAAATTTTCAGCCGGCATTCCAAAAGCATCGTAACCCATTGGTTGCATTACATTATAACCTTGCATCATTTTGAAACGGCTTATCGCATCTCCAATTGAGTAATTGGAAACATGTCCCATATGCAAAGCTCCTGAAGGATAAGGAAACATAGAAAGCACGTAATATTTTTCTTTTTCTGTATCTTGATTGGCATTAAAAATATGACTTTCAGTCCATTTTTTTTGCCATTTTTTTTCAATTTTTCCGAAAGGATATTCCATTTTTTTCTCCATTTTTTTTATAATATTATTGATAATTTTTCCCTTAGTTTTGTATAATTGTTTATCTCCCCAAGGGGAGTAATAAAATAAAAAGAGGAATGTTGATTTGATAATAAAAAGTTATATTTTTCGTTTCCATAACATTCTCCTATTTTTTTTTGCAAAATAAATAAAGGATATGTTTTGGTCAATTTTTTTGTTATTATTAATATAAGCTATACTTAACTTTAGAATAAAAAAAGAGGTAAAGCGTCAACTTTACCTCTTAATTAAATTAATTTATAAGATAAATTATTCTTCAATTACTTCTACATTAGCCCTTGGAATAATTAGAGTTTGACCATCTTCTAATTTTGCTTCCAAAACACGAACGAGAGTTTCCGATTGAACTTTATATAATTTTTCAGGTAAACCTACAACTTTACCGATTTTTCCAAAGTTAGGTTGTCGAATAACCCTAATTGTTGTTCCAATTTCAAGAGTAGCCATTTCAGGTTTTTTAGCAATAAGTTCTTTTTCATCAAATGGAAGCGGAATAATGATTTCCGGTCTCATAACTCCGGCACGAATTTGTGTTTTTCCGTGAACTGATGCTTCTTTACCTTCAAATTTCTTTAATAAATCAAATGTTTTATTGGCCATTTTGATCTTACCGAAACCTTCCGTTACAACAATTGTGATTCCAATTTTTTCATGTCCGGTAATAGCTACACCGATATCATAACCAAGAAGTTTTTTCAAATCCTGATCATCAATTCCACCGGTTAAAATAGCTTTTGCACCAACTTTTACAGCTTTTTCAATTGCTTTCAAATCAATCATTGATCCTGCAACAATAATTCTATCTTTGCAAGAATCATCGATTTGATCAGCTGAAACAACTTCATTCGGATCTTTGGCAATCATTTTCAATTTGCCGGTAACTTCTCCTGCCAAGCCAAAAATACCTTGAATATATGCCGATTTATTTTCAATTACAACTCCTTCCTCAGGAATTACCTCTACAACCAAACCATCAATAAAAGCTTTAATTTGAACCGGAATTCTTGGTTCTCTCAAAAGCATTTGTCCGGTATGAACAGAAACGCTCTCAACTTCTCCATCAAAAGGAGATTTAACGCTTGATTTGAAAAATCCCAAAAAACCTTTTGTTTCAGCAAGAAGTTGACCCTTCTTGATAAAATCACCCGGTTTTATTTTTAAATAATCATTTATTAAACTTGCCTGAACACCAAGTTTATTGGCTAAATTCAAAGGCAGTACTTTTCCTGGGAGCAAAGTTTCAGCAACTAAATCATTAGCTTTAACTTTATCACCAACTTTAACCTTAACTGTTCCTTTGAGAGGTAAAATTCTTTCTTTACGAAGAATAATATTATCTGTAACAGTTAGTCCTGCAGAATATGCTTGTGCCATTTTTACCTCCTAAGATAATATTTCTGAAGGATAAATATCTAATGCCTTCATCCATTTTTTTAATCGTGGTACGCGTTCAGAAGCTTCTACCGGTAAAACAAAAGGTCTTCTTCCTCGTGTATCTAAAATTATACCGACAACACCACCGTGCAATTCGGTTTCTATAGTTTGATTTTTGCCGGCTCCAAGATCTAATCCACTTCCCGGAATAAGAGTTGCTTTTGCAACTTCACCGACTCCGCAAGGAATTAATCTCATTTCGCCAAAAGGAATTTTTTCATCAAAAACTTCTCCATTTGGAAGCTCTAATTTTGCGTGCAATGCCATGGCTTTAGCTTTAGTTTTGCCAATAGGGGCAACACACGATCCAATATAAATCATGCAATCTTTATCGAAAACTTCTGTGGCAGCTTGTGGATTAATTTCTGCTAAAACCCCTAAATGAGGCATCATAAAAATACTGTCAACACCAAGTCTTGTAACACCTTCCGGTAAGAAAGCATCAATTAACATAATAGCTGTTTGATTTCTTCTTGGTGCGTGAGAAAGTACACCACCACTACCAACAATTAAGTTAAGGGTTGTCATATTAACAATTGAATCTCCGGAAGTTGATTGTGAGAATGCTTCTGAAATTTCACGTTTTTGTTGGCGACCTTTTAATTTAACGGCAAAATCACGATGTTGAACCAAAGCGAGTCTTAATGCTTCTTTAGCAATTGCCTGTTCCAAAACAAGTTCTTCTAATTTTGAAGGAATTGTTGTTGGTCGGATCATTTTATTCTTAATCATATTTCTAAGAGCTGATTCATCAATATCGAATGGAACCCATCTCAAAATATTATCTAATCCTGTAGAAGCCAAGACATTTGAGATACTATAACTCATTCCCAAATTTGCACTTACAGTTCTATTAAACACATGCTCTTCAGTAAATACAGAGAATACGTCAGTTGTTGCTCCACCAATATCAACACCAAGCACCTCAATATTATTCTGTTTGGCAATAGTTTGAATAATATCACCAACTGCTGCCGGTGTAGGCTTAATTGGAACTTGTGTTAATTTACCATTAATAGGTCCGAGTGTCCATTCCATTAATTTATTATATCCCGGAGCTTGCTTCATAACATGTTCCATAAACAAATCATGAATTCTGTCTCTGGCAGGTCCAAGATTCTCATTATCAAGAGTCGGTCGAAGATTATCAGTTATAATCAAATCAACTTTATCCCCAAGAACTTCAGTCATAATATCACGAGCATCTGTATTTCCTGCGTAAATTACAGGTAATTTATAGCTGGAACCGAGCCTTGGTTTTGGATCGGCAGCACTAACTAATTCCGCTAATTCTGCTACGTGTTTTGTTGTTCCGCCATCAACACCGCCCGCCATTAAAATCATATCAGGACGCAAATGTCGAATTCTTTCTATTTTTTCATAATTCGCTCTTTTATCGTTACTGGAAATCAAATCCATTACGATAGCACCGGCACCGAGAGCGGCACGTTCAGCTGATTCACCGGTCATTTTTGCAACAACACCGGTAACCATCATTTGTAGTCCGCCACCGGCAGAACTTGTTGAAACGTAGGCATCTGCCCCACGGTCACCATCAGAAGGGATGATGATTTTATTGTTTTCAATTAAAGTAATTTTTTTACCGTATTTTAAAGTAGCAAGTTCTTCAAGCTCTTGAACAGAATTTAAAACACCTCGGGTAACATCATTTAAAGGAGCTTCAACAGTTGTCGGAGCTTCACCACGAACAGTTTGACGGTACTCACCATTAACATATTCAATAAGAATAGCTTTTGTCGTTGTACTACCGCAGTCAGTGGCTATGATCCTTCTTAGTTGGTCATTGGCCATATTTCCTCCGTTTATTTATTTTTTTTTGAAAAATTTTTTAAAGAAATTTTTAATTTTCTTTTTTCTTCTAAGTTTCTTTATTTTAGATTTTTCTCTTTCATCTTTATGGATTTCGTAATCCAATTCATCAATTCGACGCATTAATTTTTTAAGATTTTCTTCTTTTTCTATCATTGTCGCAAATTCTTGGTACTCTTTTTCGTTCACAAAAACTTGGGCAAAAGGTTCGATAAAAAACAAAGCCTGACTTCCGATAAAGCTAAGTGGTCTCAATGATTCAATAGCAAGAATTGCTGCGGGAGCCATATGTCTTTCAGCAACAAATCTTGAAACTTTTTCTATTACTTCATTAGCTCTTTCTTCAGTTATTTCTACAATCATATCAAGCTCTGGCAGCTGTTAAAACGTAAATTTTATCAGCATTAAAATTTCTTAATATTTCAGATATCTCATTTACAGTAGAGCCTGTAGTAAAAACATCGTCAATAATTAAAATTTTTTTATTCTTTATTTTTCTTGCATTTGATACTTCAAACGCATTTTTAATATTTTTCTCACGCTGTAATTTTGTCAATTTAGTTTGTGTTTTTGTAAAATTAATTCTTTTAATTAGAGAAGATTCAAAATTAAAATTCATTAATTTTGCAAAGTGTTCACCGATTAATTTTGCTTGATTATATCCGCGCATTCTTTTCTTTACTTTATGAAGGGGAACCGGAATCACATAATCAATATCGGTTATATTAACCTGATTTGTCCAATATTTCGCCATATAAACAGCTAAAAATTTTCCCACTTTTTTCATCTCATTATATTTTATTGAATGAACCAAAGATTTTATAACTTTGGAATATTTGAATGCCGAAAAAGCCTTATCAAAAGCATAATTAATTTCATCACACATTTCGCACTTATTTGATTTTAAAACAGCATTACATTTTGGACACAAATCGCCTTTTCTGAAAACCAAATTTTCACTGCAATTCGCACAAATCAAATCTTCATTGGACTTTAAATTAGCTCCGCAATGAAGACATATTCTAGGAAATATGAGATTAAATATACGATTTAACATAGTTTTCTATAGATTGAAAAATTCCTATCCCATCATTACCGGGAAGAATATCTTCCGCTGCTCTTTCCGGATGAGGCATCATACCGAGAATGTTTCCTTTTTTATTTGAAATACCGGCAATATTATCTCTAGCTCCGTTTGGATTAAATTTTCTATCGACAACCCCGTTTTCATCACAATATCTGAAAATTATTTGATTATTATCTTGAAGACTTTTTAACCCGTCATCATCAATAATATAATTTCCTTCTTTATGAGCTATTGGAATATCAAGAACTTGATTTTTTTCCAAAGCAGATGTAAACGGAATTGAATTATTCTCAACCTTAATATATTGATGTTTACAAATAAATTGCAAAGATTCATTCATATGTAAAGCACCCGGAAGCATTTGAGCTTCGGTCAATATTTGGAAACCATTACAAATTCCGATAACCAACCCACCTTTATCAGCGAATTTTTTTATTTCATTAATAATCGGAGAAAATTTAGCAATAGCTCCACAACGAAGATAATCTCCATAAGAAAATCCCCCCGGAATAAAAATCACGTCAGGATTTTTCAAAGTAGTATCTTTATGCCAAACAAATTCAGATTTAGCACCGCGAATTTTCCCAATATAATAAGCATCGTTATCACAATTTGAACCGGGGAAAGTAATTACATTAAAGACTATTTTTCTCATAATTATTTCTCTAATTCAAAGGAATATGTTTCTGTGTTTGGATTAGCTAAAACTTTATCACAAATCACTTCCAAATCTTTTCTCACTTTTACTTCATCATCAGTATCAAAATTCAATTCAATAAATTTACTGATTCTGGTTTCATTCACTTCAGAATATCCTAAAGAATGAAGAGTATTGGTTACGACCTTACCTTGAGGATCCAAGATACTAGGTTTCAAAGTTACATAGATTTTTGCTTTAATCATTAAATTTTACCTCGTTTTCAATATTGTTATTTTTATGAAAAAGTCCGCCTCGAATAGTATTAACCGTTACATACAATGCAAAAACTCCAAAGAAAATAGCGTTTGGGAAAAATGCTAAAGAAATTATTATAAATACCATAAAAACCGCTCTGAAAATTTTAAAAGCTCGATAATTGTTTTTGTGTTCAATGGTAAGAAATTCAAAATTGCTCACCATCAAAAAAGCTACTAAAAATGTTACAATTATCAACAATCCATTAATATTTGCATATGGAAAAAATTTGTTCATAAATAAATATAAAGATGCCAACATTCCTGCTGCTCCCGGAATAGGCAGACCTTCAAACGGATGCTTATTATCCAAATCATAGTTTTTAAGATTAAACCTGACAAGCCTTATTGCGCCGGCTAAAACATAAATTATCACGGCAGTAAAACCTAAAAATGACATATGATTTAAACCCAGTTTATAAACTAAAAATCCCGGAGCTACACCAAAAGCTACAAAATCAGACATAGAATCAAACTCTGCTCCAAACCTAGATGAAGCATTAAGTAAACGAGCAACTTTTCCGTCAAATCCGTCACAGAAAATCGAAAGTGCGATTAACCAGGATGCGAGGACAAAATTACCTTCAGAACTGGCATTAATCGAGAGAAAACCGACAACAAGACTTGCTGCGGTAAAAAAGTTAGGTATAAAGTATTTAATTTTCATTGTAAAATCCCAATGTTGTTTTTCCGGCAAAGCACTTATCTCCAACTTTAACATTTGCTTTTATCTTATCTGTTGAAAGACAAACGGAACAAGACGTTCTGAAAAGATAAAATCCGGCGAGAGCACCTTGCGTACTTTGATCAGTTATGTTTTTAATTATTTTTTTTGATGAAAATTCACAGCTTAGATTTGTCTTTGAATTAATTAAGGAATCGCCTTCCCAAATATCATTGTCAAAAGTAAATCTAATCCCGCAAGGGTCCAGGTTATTTTTCTCAATTTTAATTTTAACTATCGAATCGTGTTCATCAATCGAGGTTATTTTTCCTGAAATTGGGCTAACAACTGCTGTAGGCTCAATTTCAATTCCAACATGTCCAATCCTAAATTTGAATAATATCATTAGATATAATAGCATTCCGGAAACAGAAAGTATTTGAACTATTTCCTTAGGCAATTTATTTGATAGAAAAAAACTACCGACAACTAAGAGCAACGGCACTAATGCGTATTTATATTTAAGTGCTTGAACTTTTTTCAATAAAATTATAGTTGATTCTTTAGTTGTCATTAAGAAATACCAATCCTTTTATAAATGAAATCCATATTTTTCGTGTATCTGTCATAAGAAAAAACTTCTTCAATATCATCTTTTGTGATTAAAGACATAATTTCTTCATCAGCAAGAATAAGTTTTTTAAAGGAGACTTTTGTCTTCCAACATTCCATCGCATTTCTTTGAACCATTGCGTAAGATTTTTCTCTAGAAATTCCTCGCTCCGCCAATTTGAGAAGAAATACTTGAGAGAATATTAGTCCGTTGGTTAATTCAACATCAGCCATCATTTTCTCAGGATAAACAAGAAGATTATCAACCAGTTTGATCATTTTGTTTAGCATATAATCAACGAGAATTGTTGAATCAGGTAAAATAACTCTTTCTACTGATGAATGGCTAATATCTCTTTCGTGCCACAAAGCGTTATTTTCAAAAGCAGCCATCGCATTTGATCTAATGAGTCGTGCCAATCCGCACATTTGTTCCGAAACAATCGGATTTCTTTTGTGAGGCATTGCCGAAGATCCTTTTTGACCTTTGCTAAAATTTTCTTCCGCTTCCAAAACTTCCGTTCTTTGAAGATGGCGAATTTCCAAAGCAACTTTTTCAATCGTAGAAGCAATGATTGCTAAAGTTGATAAAAACTCGGAATGTCTATCTCTTTGGATTACTTGAGTGGAAATATTCACCGGTTTTAATTCCAAAATTCCGCAGGCAATTTCTTCTACTTTTGGAGAAAGATGAACGTAATTCCCAACTGCTCCTGAGATTTGACCTACAGAAACAGATTTAATAGCATCCTTCATTCTTTTAATATTTCTTTGCATTTCATCATAATACAAGGCAAATTTGAATCCAAAAGTAATTGGTTCGGCGTGAATTCCGTGAGAGCGTCCGATACAAAGTGTTTCTTTATATTTTACAGCTTTTCTTTTCAAAACTTCTGAAAATTCTTCTAAATCTTTAAGAATTAATTCTCCGGCTTCCTTCATTTGAAGAGCGGTTGCAGTATCTAAAACATCCGAAGAAGTCATTCCAAAATGAATAAATCTTGCGGATGGTCCTACATATTCAGAAACGTTTGTTAAAAAGGCAATTACGTCATGTTTTGTTGTAGCTTCGATTTCCAAAATTCTATCAACATCAAAGTCAGCTTTTTCCACAATATTTTTCAAATCTTCATCAGGAATAATCCCCAATTTATTCATTGCTTTACAGGCTGCAATTTCAACATTAAGCATGGATCTAAATCTATTTTCAATATCCCAAACATTGCCCATTTCTTTTCTTGTATATCGTTCTATCATAAAACCTCAATTTATAAATTTATATTTCTTAAGACACTATATTTTCTGTAGTTATATTTTTTTTGATAGTTATTCTGTCAATTCTAATATTTCCGACATTTTTATTATCTTTTCTGAATTTAATTGAATTTAATTTTTGAGATGAGTAAATAAAATCAACTTCAGCGTTATAACCATCTAATTTTATTCTAGTTATACGCATTTTTCGGTTAAAAAAGATAGTTGATTTTTTTAAAGATAATTTCCCGGAATTTATTATTTCTTCAATATTTTTTTTAGACAATCTTAGCGATAAAAAAGAAGAAAAATCAATCTTTTTATTTAGAAAGGAATAATCCGATTTTTTACCCATAAACTTAATTGTTACCTGAGAAGAATCCGCATATAGATTAAAATATGGTGATGGGATTAAACCGAAAATACCACTATCAAAAAGGGTGATTCTCAGAGACCCTGTGTTTTTCAGAATCTGAATATCTTTCCTAAATCGAAGAGATTTATAATTAATTTCGGCAATTCCGTCTATTTTAAAATTTTGCCATCGAAGCATCTCTGTTCTCAAAAGTTGTTCTTTATTTTCTATCCTTTTATTAAAAGAACAGGAAAAAAGCGAGACTAAGATTATTAGAAAAAATAGTTTATTTGCTTTGGACATCATTAGTTTTGGAAATAAAAATTATCCCGATAATTGAAGCTAATATCATAAAAGAGCTAAGTATTTGACCTTGAGTAAAAATGCCGATTACAAAACCTAATTGAGGATCGGGTTGGCGTACAAATTCGAGCATAAACCTGAAAATACCATAAAAGCCTATAAAACTCCAAAACGTTATTCCATCGTGATTTTGTTTTTTCAAGACAAATCTTAAGATAAAAAACAGGCAAACGCCTTCAAAAAAAAATTCATAAAGTTGAGACGGATGGCGTGGCAATCCATCTGAATTTGGGAAAATCATTCCCCACGGTAAAGATGTAACCCGCCCGTAAAGTTCACCATTGATAAAATTACCGATTCTTCCCAAACCCAAACCAATAGCTACAAAAGGCATTATCGGATCAGCTAATCGATAAAAACCAATTTTTACTTTTCTCGCAAAAATCAAACCGGCGATAATTGCTCCTAAAGCTCCGCCATGAAAGGACATCCCACCGTGCCAAACTGCGAAAATCTCTAAAGGATTTTTAAAATAGAAAGTAAGATTATAGAATAAAATATAGCCTATTCGCCCACCAAAAATTACACCTAACATTATATAGAAAATCAGGGTTTCATAATCCTCGCCGGTTAAAAGAATTTTTCGCTCTGCATATTTTTTCTTTAGAAAAAGATAAGTTATGATAAAACTTATAATGTAAAATAAACCGTACCATCTAATAGCAAGAGGTCCGATTCTCAATATTTCAGGATTTATGTGTGGATATGTCATAATAGAAGAAAATCCTCCTTGTCAGCGGATTTATTTAAATTCCTTAATTTTATTATACAGCAAGTCAGCTAAAAAATCAGGATCTCCCTCATATTTTTCACCGGTACTTTTCATTTCAGGAGTGAATATTTTTACAACTTGAGTCGGAGAACCATTCAAACCGGATTCAGCTTCATTAATTTCCAAATCATTTGCATTCCAAACAATTAATTCTGCTTTTTTAGCTTTTCTTTTACCTCTTAATGATGGAAGTCGCGGTTCGTTAATTTCTTTAACAACCGTTATAACCGCCGGAGAATTAACTTGTAACCTATCGTAACCATCATCCATCAATCGTTGAAGAGTAATTTTGCCGTTTTCAATATCTTCGATTTTTCGGATAAAACAAACTTGCGGCAAATCAAGATGAGCAGCGATTCCCGGTCCAACTTGAGCAGTATCTCCATCAATTGCCTGTTGACCGCAAATAACCAAATCGAAATCGCTAATTTTAGAAATTGCTTTTGATAAAACAAGACTGGTCGCCAAAGTATCGGAACCGGCAAATTTTCGATCTGAAAGCAAAATTATTTCATCCGCACCAATTGAAACAGCTTCCCGAAGAGCAGATTCAACTTGAGGCGGTCCCATACTGATTACGGTAACTTTACCGTCGTATCTTTCTTTTAATCTCAAAGCTTCTTCGAGTGCGTAAAGATCAAAAGGATTGATAATACTTTCAACACCTTCTCTCATCAAAGTATTTGTTACCGGATCGATTTTAATCTCTGCTGTGTCCGGAACTTGTTTAATACAAACTATAATATTCATAATTCATTCCTTATTTTGCATAAAATTCTTTTATTTTTTCAACAACAAAAGCTTGTTGTTCTTCAGATATTTCCGAATAAATTGGAATTGAAATAACTTTATCAGACAATTTTTCAGAAATTGGGAAATCACCTTTTTTATATCCTAAATATGAAAAACATTCTTGAAGATGAAGTGAAAGCGGGTAATAAATAGCACAACCGATATCGTTTTTTCTTAAGAAATTCAACAATTCATCACGCTTTTCAGCAATCAAAGTAAATTGATTGTAAATAGTTAGAGCTTTTGAATGAATTTTTGGAAGAATTATTTCTTTAACATCAGCAAGATTTTCATAATAATATTTTGCATTATCTCTTCTCATTTGAGACCATTTCGGTAATGATTTCAATTTAACATTCAAAACAGCTGCGTGAATACTATCAAGTCGGCTATTTAATCCAACCCATTTGTGGAAATATTTCGGGCTTTCACCATGTACGCGTAATTGTTTGATTTTATCAGCAAGGTCAGGATTATTTGTTACGCACATTCCTCCATCTCCCATGGCTCCGAGATTTTTACTCGGGAAAAACGACAAGGTTCCGATATCTCCGATTGTTGCTCCGAATTTATCATCAAATTTTGAGCCGATACCTTGAGCGTTATCTTCAATAATATAGAGATTATGTTTATCGGCAATAGCTTTGATTTTATCCATTTCCGATGGTTGTCCGAACAGATGAACAGGGATGATAGCTTTTGTTTTATCGGTTATTTTTCCCTCGATTTTTTCCGGATCGATATTAAAAGTATCTTCTTTAATATCGGCAAAAACAGGTTTTGCTCCCACTCGATAAATTGAACTTGCAGAGGCAAAAAATGTGAATGGAGTTGTAATAACTTCATCACCTTCTCCTATTTCCAAAGCTTTTAAAGCTAAAATTAAAGCATCTGTTCCTGAAGCACATCCGACAGCATATTTTACCTCTAAATATTTTTGAATTGATTCTTCAAATTCTTTTACTTTTGGTCCTAAAATATATTGGTTAGAAGCAATAACTTCATCAATTTGTTCTTTAATTTCAGGAAGCAAAGGCTTATATTGAGCATTTAAATCTAATAATGGTACTTTCATTTATTTCTCCTATTCTACAAAGTTTAAATTTTTATTACGGTATAAATTATAGATATTGCCGTTCCGATCGGAGCAATAAAATCTTTAATTATATAAGCATAATTTTGAGGTACATAAATTGTATCTCCGGGTTGTAATTTTTGGCCTTTATATTTTTCCGAATTTCCGTTTTTATGAATAATCTTTATGTTATGTCGATTACCTTCTTTTAAAATTCCTCCGGCTTGCCCCAAATAATAATCAATATCATTAATTCCATTGAAAATTACTGATTTTGGTAAAGCCACTTGACCGGTAATATTTATTATGGGAGTTTCATTTCCTAAATACAATTCATCATTTTTTATCAGTTCAAAATTCTGATCAACATTTAAAGTTAAACCGTTTCTTTTCACGACAAATTTTTCTGTATCCATTGAATAAGGTTTAATTGACAGCATATTCAAGATATTTTCAATCTTGGCAGATTTATCAATTTCCACATATTGAACCGAACTGATTGTATCATTAGAAGTAAATACTTTGATAAAGTTTTGAGCAAATTTTGCAATTATGAAATCATCTTGATTAATCAAAGGATTTTGGGATTTGTCATTTTCGGTAAAATATCTGTTCAAATCATAAATATTCTCTTTTCCGTTATGAATAATTTTAATTTTTTTACTGGCGGAATTAACCAAACCTTTTCCCAGTTCAATTGCCTGCAATAAAGTTAAAGGATCTTCGGACACAAATTGTCCGTTAAGGTGAAAAGCTCCACTTAAAGTGAATGAAATCGGTGAAATTTTAACCAGATTAAAATCAAAGAATGATTTATCTATTTTATTAGATATAACCGAATCTACATAAGTTTTCGCATCGGTAAGATTTCTTCCGGCAATTTCTACAGGTTTTGCAATCGGGAAAAGATTGATTTTCCCATTAGGCATTACAATAGTTTTAACTGACAAAGTATCCGGCGAGGAAACTTGAATTAAAAAAGTGTCTCCCGCTTTAACAATATAACTGCCGTCAATATTAGTAATTGCAAACATATTGAAGACAATTACTGCAAAAACGAGGGTAATTAATATTTTAATTTTCATAGAAATTAATGACCCTTTTTAAAATATCTTCTAATTTATATTTTGGTTTGTAACCGATATATTTGCGAAGTTTAGTTAAATCAGGATAACGTCTTCTCATATCTTCAAAACCGGTTTCGAAAGCATCTTCATATTTTACGAATTCTATTTTTGAAGTTGATTTTGTCATATCTTTAATTTTTTCAGCTAAAGCTAAAATTTCTATTTCATCATCGTTTCCAACGTTAAAAATTTGACCAACCGCTTTTTCTGTTTCCATCAATTTTACCATTGCGTGAGTAACATCATCAACATCAGTAAAACATCTGCTTTGTTTACCATCACCAAAAACGGTAATAGGATGTCCAAGTAAGGCATTTTTTACAAACTTAGGAATAACCATTCCATATTGACCGGTCTGACGTGGGCCAACAGTATTAAAACATCTAACAATCACAACCGGTAATTTTTTTTCACGATAATAAGCCAATCCTAAAAATTCATCTACAGCTTTAGAAGTGCTGTATCCCCATCTTGAAATATGAGTTGATCCTAAAACTCTGTCATCTTCTTCTTTGAAAGGAATTTTATCACTTTTGCCGTAAATTTCCGAAGTTGATACAATTAAGGTTTTAACCTTATGTTTATTTGCTAATTCCAAAACGTATTCTGTCCCGACAATATTTGTTTGCAAGGACAATAAAGGATTGTCAATAATGTATTTAACTCCAACCGCAGCAGCTAAATGATAAATTTGATCTACTTGTTTTATATAATCTTCAAGGATGTCTTTATTTAAAATAGATTCGATTTTGTAATGAAATTTGGGATTATTTTTAATGTGCTCTATATTTTTTAATTTTCCGGTTGATAGATTATCTATTACAAAAACCTCTTCGCCTTTGTTCAGTAAAAGTTCGGCTAAATGTGATCCGATAAATCCCGAACCACCAGTAATTAATATTTTCATTTATATCTCCTAGGTGTATTTACATAATAAGTGTAAAAAATCTGTTAATACTTTTTCTGTCAACAATTCAATTTATCATTTGTCCTTCCCCCGAAATTTTTCAAAATAGTTCCAATAGTCTATAAAGATTTTAACAGGTTGAGGAATTTAATAAACAATCCGGTAGATTGTTCTACATCGCAATTTGTTTTTGTCTTTTTGTAATTTACAAATTATAGAATGCTCAGATAAATGCAGTTTATTTTCTTTGTAGTATAAATGAGCTAGCTTATGAAATATTTAATATTTCGGAGAGATGCCTAGTTTGATTTTGCCTTGGCTAATAAGAATTTCGCGTTTGAAATGTAAAACTAATTCTCCGCCTGTTGGTATGCCGGAAGCAACAGAAGCACCGGAACCCAAAAACAAGTCAAAACTGTGTTTGCTTTGAACTTTAAAACTACGGAAAAATTTATCTTTATCCATTCTTATCATACTTCAACTTCTTCTTTTTTACCCTCAAACGCTTCTTTTAATACTGCTTGCATAAGCATTTGGGCATTTTGTTCGCTTTTGTTTATTTCTTCTTCCATTGCCGATATTTTTTGCATTA
>Ga0256842_1001118_pt1 | contig 22252 bp, 16 predicted proteins | sample 4559240metaG_FD_185973 | JGI IMG/M metagenome (GOLD analysis project Ga0256842, IMG submission 185973) | Hydrothermal vent microbial communities from Guaymas Basin, Mexico - 4559-240 | ecosystem: Environmental > Aquatic > Marine > Hydrothermal vents | place: Mexico: Guaymas Basin | collected... | reverse complement strand
TTTTACATTTTGGAGGACATATAAGTATGAATGTTTGTATTTGAGGGAGATTAAAGATTTGAAGGAGGTTAAGGAAGTAAGGAAGTAACGAGGGAATGGGTGAGGTATTATAATTCAAAGAGATTACATCAGACTTTAGGATATAGAACACCTGATGAAGTGTATTATAACAATGGAGGAATTGGAAGTATCACAAAAAGATGTTAAAATGTGGTCGAAAAATGGGGGACAGTTTATTTAACCTTATATTGGTACTTCTTGGTCGATTTTTGTAGTATTTTAATTTTTGTATGCATCAGAAGTTTTTTATACCTAAATTTCTAACTTCCACCCCTCTGCCAAAAACACTATTTATATTAAAAAATACTTAACATAAAAAACAAAGTGTATTAAAAATATGTTAGCATTTACAGCTGATTTGCATGGAGAATGGTTAGATGTTTACGATAAACTTCCTTTAGGAACCGAAGCCCTTTTTATCTGCGGAGATGCTCAACCTATTCGTTCAGAAGAGGATTTAGCCCTTATCCCAGCTCCTAAGAAATACCTCAATTTGGGAGACTTTTTTCTTTACTGGGAAGAAAGATATGTGCCGGTTCCGACTTACTTTTTTCTTGGCAATCACGAACCGTTTCTCTGGCTTCACCCTTATGAAAAAGAAGGCCCGAAAGAGATTATCAAAAATCTTTGGATATTGAGGCGCTCTGGCGTAATTGAACTTTGTGGGCTGAAGATTGCTTATCTCAGTCGAGTTTTTTCATCGAGAACTTATTTCGAAGGAGAAGTCTGGGATCCTGAGAAGGAAACGCGGTCGAAGAAATCAAAACTTGCCGGGCGATTCACGCCAAAAGATGTAAATGAACTTCTTTCTGCTGTAGTAAAAGTGGATAAAGTGGACATTTTAGCTCTCCACGAAAACCCTAATTATTGTTCTGATGAAAGAGGTAAAGAGCTTTACCAAGCTATTGTAAAGCGTATTCAGCCCCGAGTCATTATCTGTGGCCATATGCATACTTCCCTACGAGAGGAATTTGCAGGAATTCCATTAATAGGAATAGGGCAAAAAGAGATAGTTTTGCAGTGCGATCTACCTCTTAAAAGGAAAAATTCCATGGTAGCGAAATAAAGCTTTTTCTTAAGTTTGTTTTTTTAAACAATGAGATAATTCCCAAAAATTGCACCATTAGATTTAAATAGTAGCTTTAAAATTTTATTTAAATCAAAACCAAATTCTTTTTATAAAAAATTTCTTTTTCATTTTTCTTATTTTTATAAAACCGTTTTTTAAAACTTTTCTTTAAATAATACAAATAAAAAGATATCTTGTTATGAAATCCTAAAAAAATCTTTTTGTTTCCGAAATCTTCGATATTTCTATTAATGGGACCAAAATCATAAAGGATTAATTTTCCGTTATCTACATAAAATGCTACATCATGCTGCATAAGCTTATCATACTCGTCGTATATTTCTATCTCAACTATTACATTTCCTTCAAAAGTAAGATAATCTTTTTTAACAACCCCTATTTCATAACCTTTAACATATACTTTTTTATTTACTAATTTAGGTTTAGTATCAAAGTAAATTTTATATTCCTTTGCGTATATATTTTTTGATATAAAAATTTCTATATAAAAAACCATTAAGTTAATCATTATTATTATAAATATTTTACTAAAATTTCTTTTCATTTTCTCACCTCCTTAACATTTTTTATGCCCCCGGTGAAAAACTCACCGGGGATTAAAATGTTTTAAATTAATACTTTAATGTCGCAAACATTCTTGATATTGCTCAATGCATTTTTGAAATTCTAATTTTAATATCCTTTCCGGGACATATCCTACAAAAGTTTTATTTTTTACTTTGTATTTTATTTTATAAAATTTTCCCACTTTCCCTATAATTTGAATTTTTGACCCTTGTTTAATTATTTTTGAAGTCTTTTTAAATATATACTTACCTGTATCAAAATCATAATCTCCTTTTATATATACAGGAACATCTTGAGATAAAACAATGTTTTTACGCATATGTTTAAGGCAATCCTTTTTAATCTCTTTACAAACTTTTTCTAATTCCCTTTCATATTTTCTTAATGTTCTTTCTGTTTTTCTACAGCTTTCTATATAAAACCTGGAATATTCACCTGCCCAACAATTAACACCGTTTAAAAATGTAAAATAAACTAATGTTAATAATATAATTACCTTTTGCATATTACTTCACCTCCTTTTCTGAGAAGTAAGAAGCCATTTTCACCAAATCTTTATATTTCTTTTCAACTTCTATAACTCTTTTCAACATTTCAGCTTTTCCTATACGAGGATCGGTAGGAAAGGTATAAATACATTGACGAGTTTTTTCTTTACATACTACATCTTTGTAAGCTATAATATCAAGTTGTAGAGATTTAATGTATTCTACATTTTTCTCAATTTCTCTTAACAAGTTTTCTAATGCTTGATGATAAGTGTCAAAACTTTTTAAGACGATATTTAATCTTTGTGCTTTAGTAGATAACTTATTTGCAGTATCTCTATAGTTAACTGCCGCCTTTTTTATTCCCTTTCCCTCAAATTCCTGTGCCTTTTTATTAGCAATTTGAATAAATTTATTTGTTTGACAAAGTAGATTTGCAATTTCCTTTTCTAATTTTTCTACGGTTTTGCGAATATCTGTAATTTCTTTTTCTACTACTCCTAAGGAAGCTTTCTGTCTATCTAAGAATTGATTAATTTGAGCATATTTAACAAGTAAGTTAGCACCTTCTAATAAAGAATATACTTTATTAAGCTGTTCTCCTACACATTTTACAGTAATTCGTATTTTTTGCTGCTGTGCTTCAATAGGTTTTATGCTTAGATAAACTCTTTTGTTAATTTCTTTTAAAATTTGATCAAAAGTTTGCCAGTCCTTAAATGATGGAGCTGTACAGCCTGTTAAATTATATTCTGTAATAAATTTATATTGAGCACTTTCTATCTTACCTTTCACTTCCGAACATTCTACCCCCCATACATTACTTACTACCATTCCAGATATTAGAAGTGATAGTAAAACTTTTTGACTCAAAAAATTTTTTACCATATTCTCACCTCCTTTTTGTATTTTTTTGTTAAAAGTAAATAACTTAAGAACATGCTCCTGTAGTTGTTTCACCATATTTCTTACCTCCTTTCAATGGATTTCTTTTAAATTTTTTGTTGTGTCTACAATCTTATCCAAAAGCTCAGCAAATTCTTCTCGCTTTTTATTGAGCTTACCTAATTCGTTCCTTATTAAATCGATTTGAGATAATAAAACTTTTTGACAGCTTTTAGGAGCTGCTCTCTTTTTCCATTCAATTATTAAAGGAACTACACTTAATATAAAAAATACAATATCTAAAAAGTAAGCTAAAACAATAATACTAAAAGTTTCTAACCAATGTTTAAACACTAATTTAGGAGTTAATTGTATTATTCCAAAAGAAGGATTAAATTGGGTAATATTTCTTTTTTGAGAAGGGAACTTAGTGTTTATAAACTGCCTTATTTTTTCTAATTCCTGCAGTCGTTCTTTCAAGTATTGGTTGCTATAAGCTGCAGCTTGTTTTATTAGAGAATTATCTGAAGAATTAGCATAATAGTTTAATTTTTGAATTACAAAATTTAATTTATCAATAATATCATTTAACAATTCGGTAGCTGGAAATTGAAGTTCAAGAGTTTGATAACTTTCATAAAAATTAAGAACATAGTCATTAAAATCTTGTTGTAATTCCTCCAAAGAATTATCATTGGATTTAATTAAATCATATATACTTTCTAAAGACTCTTTCATTTTTTCTATAGAATCTTCTCCAACACTTTCTTCTTCATTTTCTCCTAATTCTTTTTCAAAAATCTTCTTTTTCTCTTCTAAAGATTTACGGGTTGCGTAAAGTGTTCTATAAACTGGGCCTTTTCCACTCCATTGAGTAATTTGTATTTGTTCCTGATATTTAAGATAAGGAATTATTCTTTCGTTCAAAATATTTTTAATCTTTTGTGCTATATTTATTTTTATTAATTCATTAGAATAAATAGTATACATCTTTTGAAGACGATCTTTTATTTCGGCTTTTAAAGCTGTATCCGCTCCCACAAATAAAGCTGCATAAGGAGGAGAAATTGCGAACCATAAAAGAAATAAAAATATTATTACTCCAAAAATTATTCCAGAATGCTGATATTTTTCCTTTTGCATAAGAGCTCCGGCATACCACACAAAGAGAGAAAGTACAATTCCTACCAAGACAAATCCTATTCCTACTATTTTCGCTATAAGAGGATTTCCCTCTTTCAATTGAAGATATAATCCATAACCTGAGAAACTTCCTGAAATTAGAGCTAAAATTATAGAAACTAAAATTTTTATTTTATTCATTTTTATCACCCCCTTTTTAATTGATTTTATATGCAATTTTGGTATAATTTAAAAAATGCTTTACATTATTTTATTTTTTCTAATATGCAATTTTGGTGTAATTTTTAATCAAGAAACGTTTAGATGAGCAGGAAGAAAAAACAAGATTTTCCAGAGACTTTTTTTGAAGATCTTTTGAATAAAGCTCAAAATTATCAAGAACTGGGTAAGGATTGCTTTAGGCAAAAAGAATTAAACAGACTTTTTGATCTTACAGTAGAACATGGAAGAAATGTGATAATTATAGGGAATCCAGGGGTAGGAAAAAATTATTTAATAGAAGCTTTAGCCAGAAAAATTGCAGACAAAAATTCTTCTCATTCAGTTGAAAAAATAGTCCGGTTAAAATCTTTTTCCTTAGTTGCAGGAACAGGAGTAAGAGGAACTTTAGAGGAAAATTTTAAGACACTTATCGAAAAAATAACACCTTCATCTTATTTTAATAAAACAATAGTAGTAATTCCAAACCTACACTTTTGGACAAAAATAGGAGCTACGGCAGATAATCCTCATGGAAATTTATTAAACATTCTTCTTTTAGACTATTCAGACTATTTAAAAAAAGATAATATAGCTTTTGTAGGAATTACTACTCCCGAAGGTTTTCACCAACTAACAGCAGTTTACTCACAAATTCAAAATTATTTTGAAATCCTCCGTTTAGAGCCCATGTCTGAAGAGGATACTATAAAATCTCTTGAAAATTATCTTAAGGAAAAAAAGTTTAACAATTTAAGTATTGAGTTTTATTCATATGTAGTAAGAATGGGGGAACAAATTTTTCCTAATTTAAGTTCTCCGGGAAATGCCATTACCTTACTTTTTAAAGCTTTTCCTCAATTAAATCAAAATAAAAATATAACATCTGATGAAGGGATAAGAATTATAAATCAGGTAATTACAGAACTTACTGGATTAAGAGAGGAACTTTTTAGTGAAGATCCTATTGAAAAAGAAAAAATTCTTAAAAATCTTAAAGAATATTATAAAGGATACGAAGAGCATTTATCTCGTATGGTGGACTTTTTTCTTCGTTTTAAAGCTAAACTTACTCCTCGGGATCGTCCTGCTGGAAGTGTTTTAATGGTAGGACCAACAGGTGTGGGTAAAACTGAGCTTGTTCGACAAATAGCTAATTATATGTACAAAGGCAATCTGAAAAAGCTTAAAATTTACGATATGACAGAATATGCTACCATAGATGATATAAAAAGATTGATAGGAGATTCTTTTAATCCTTTATCGCAGGGTAGATTAATAAAAGACATATCTAACGATCCTTTTTCTATTTTTCTTTTTGATGAAATAGAAAAAGCCCATCCTGCAGTAAGAAATATTTTTCTTCAGATTTTAGGAGACGGAAGAATTACAGACGCTTTTGGTAATACCTATTCTTTTAAAAATGCTTTTATTTTTATGACTTCAAATATTGGCTTTGAGCCTGGTTCCCCACTATACGAAAGAAATGAAGTTTCAAAAGACGAAGTTTTAAAAAAACTTTATGAAAAATTTCCAAAAGAACTCCTTAATCGTATTGAAGAAATTTTTATATTTAACTTTCTTGATGAAAATACCTTAAAGGAAATTACAGAAAAAGAATTAAAAAACATATTTTGTAAAGATCGTCCTACTGCAAGAATTTTTTGTTTGAAAAAGGAAGTAAAAATAGAATGGAGTAAAGAGGTTCCAGAATTTATATCTTCTAAATTGATAAAAGATTCTAAAAAGTTTGGTGCCAGGGAAATTCAGCGAGTTATAGAAAGAGAAATTATTTTTCCTTTATCTTATATAATATGCAAAAACCCAGAGCTAACTCACTTTGAAATTGTTATAGAAGATGGAAAAATTATAGTAAGGAAAAAACAAGATGGAAGTTAATTACCATTATCAAAAATTTTGTGAATTTTTGGGAATTCCATGGAATACTGAAATTTTTAATAGTGACTACATTTTTCCTCAAAAAGAAGAATTCTTTTTAAAAACTCTAATAGATCACTTTTTTCCTCTCACTGTGAAGTTAAATAATATCCCTATAAGTAAAATTTCTATTTCTTCTCTTACATATAAAATTACTGAAGAAAAAACAAAAATAAGAGGTAAGGTAAAAACAGAATTTCTTGTTAGTGTGCGAGGTGATAAGGTATGGGAAACAGAGGTTAAGTTTTTTGAACTTCCTACTCTTTATCCAGAAGGCTCTTTCTATCTGAGATCTGGGCCAAAGCAGGTAGCTTTTTCCCAGATTAAGTGTAGGGATGGAGTAACAGAAAGAATTCCTATAGGACAAATAATAAAAGCTCCGGGGCCACATATTGCTTCTAACAATTCCATAAAATTAATAGAGATTAAACCTTACTATGGTAAAAAAATTTATATAAAACCCTCTAAAAACGGAAAACTTGTTTTAGTTATTAGTTCTTTTAAAGAAGAATTTTCTTTTGAAAGATTGAAAGAATTAATACAAAATCCTACCTTTCTGGAAAATTCTTCAGAAGATTATCTTTTGTTGGTCTTAAATTTAAACAAAAATAAGGCAATTACTCCATTTTTTTATCTTTCTCCTTTAGGAAGAAAAAGATTAAACGAAGTAACCGGATTAAATATAGAAAATAGTAAATTTCTTGAACCTGAAGATTTGCTTTTCTTTTTTGAAAATATTGATAAATTAGAACCTACAGACTTTTATGACTTAAATCATAAGTTTGTCAGAACTTATTCAGATTATCTTGTAGCATACTTAGCTCCTTATTTCTATAATATCGCAAAAGTAATTGAAACAGAAATAAAAAATAGATTTAATGAAAATTTATTTGAACATCCCAGTTCTGTAAAGGATTTATTAAAAAATATCTTCACTAAACTTGATCCGAGTTCTAAGATTCTCTCTTCTCTTTTTAATTCTTCTAACTTTATTCAAATTCACAAACGAACCAATCCGATTCAAGATTATGAACATAGATTAAAACTAACTTTTTTGGGATCACAGGGAATTCAGGATAAACAGGCAAGATGTTTGAGAGATATTCACAAATCCTATAAAGGACGAATCTGTCCGGTTGAAGTTCATCAGGGAGTTGATGTAGGGTTAAATTGTTATTTTGCTAAAGGAGCAACTTTAAATGAATATAATCAAATTATTCCTGGAAACGACGGACATTTCTTAAGTCCAGCCGCTTTATTAGTTCCTTTTATTCAATTTAATGATGGTGCCCGTATTATGATGGGAATAAATAATATACGACAGGCGGTCACTTTACAAAATCCTGAACTTCCTCTTATTCAAACTGGATATGAAAAAGAAATAGGAGAGAAAATAATAAAAGATTGGGAAAGGAAGCCTTTTCCTTCCCAAAAAATTTATGGTTTTACAGGTTGGAAATTTCAAAGTTATTTAGATCCAAAGAGGTGTTTAAAAGAAAATATCCCTTGTATAGGAGTAAATCTTCTTGCTGCATTTATGTTTTGGGAAGGTTACACTTTTGAGGATGGTATTGTTATAAGTGAATCTGCAGCTAAAAAATTAACTACTCTTGAAGTAGTTACTCAGCATTTTGTTATTTGGGGAAATGAAATAACTACAAAAGATCTTAAATGCTTATCAGAAGGAGAAAAATCACGCCTAGATAGAAATGGAATTATTAAAGAAGGAGAAATCGTAAAACCAGGAGATGTAATTATTGGGAAAATTTGTCAAAGAAGAAAAGAAATAGGAAAAAAGGTAGAATGGATTGAAGTCAAAGTGAAGGCAAGAGAAGATTTTTATGGAAAAGTTATAGAAGTAAAAAGAGATATTTATTATCCTAATGTGCCTCTTCATATTCCTTTAGAAAATAAAGAAAAAATTATAAAAACCGTTATTCGTATTCGCCTTTTAAGGGAGCGCCCTGTACAAATAGGAGATAAACTTACTAATCGTCATGGAAATAAAGGGGTTGTCTCTCTTATTCTTCCGGATGATGAAATGCCTCACCTGCCAGATGGGACCCCTGTAGAAATTATTTTAAATCCTATAGGTGTAATTGCTCGTATGAACATAGGACAACTTTTAGAAGCTCACTTCTCCTGGCTGGCTAAAAAGCAGGGACAACCTTTAATTTTTAAGCCATTTGAACCGATTAAAGAGGACTTATGGAATGAGTTAAAAAAAACATTTAAAGAATTTGGTTTGGATGAATTGGGTCGTGTTTATTTACAAGATAAACACGGAAATAAAATAACCGATTTTCCCGTTACAGTTGGATATGTTTATACTTTAAGGCCTTATCATATTGCAGAAGACAAAGTCAATGTTCGTTCAATTTCTGCTTATTCAGTAGTAACTCAACAGCCTTTCCGTGGAAAGAAAAAATATGAAGATTTTTATCTTCCTGGGGGACAGCGATTTGGTGAAATGGAAGTATGGGCACTTGAAGCTCACTATACACCCAAGTTATTAGATGAACTGCTTACCAAAAAATCTGATGATCTGCTCTTAAAAGAAAATAAATCAAAAAGTATCCCACATAGTTTTAGAAATGTAGCTATAATCCTTCGGACTCTGGGAATTGACCTTTATGCTCAAGATCAATTCAATCAAAAAATTGATCTTACTAAAAAAAATATCAAGAATGCTTCAATAAAATCTGTAAAAATAGAACTTATCCCTCCAGAAAAAATTCCAGAATATATGCCGGTGATTTCTTTATCTTCATTTATTTCTAAGTATAAAGTTTCTGAAATTCTTGAAGATCCAGAATATTTTGGTAATCCAAAAGATTATTTTGCTCGTTCAACTTCAATGGGATGTATAGAATTACCTACACCTCTTTTTAATCCTTTCCTTGAAAGAGAAGAGTTTTATTTGCCGTTTCTCCCCGTCAATTTACGGATAAATCTTCAATTAACAAAGCTTTACAAAAAATTTCTTTTAACATTAGTAAAATATCGAAACTTATCTGAAGAAGAAAAAAAGAGAGAACTGATTTCTGAACTCCAAATAATATTTGAAAAAATATTAGACCTTACCTGGGATTTATTAATCGGAAAATATGGGTTTATAAGAAAATATTGCCTTGGTAAACGAGTGGACTATAGCGGGCGTTTGGTATGTGTTCCTGATCAAAATTTAGATATAGATACAGTGGGACTTCATCCAGATTTTGTCAAAAAACTCGCAGGACATTTAATATCATCTGAAAATGAAATAAGTTTAGAAAATTTTTATAAAGATAAAGTAGTTCTTATTATAAGGTTTCCAACTTTGCATAAGATGAATGTTCAGGCTTTTCGTGTAAAAATTGATAAGAAATATAAAAATGTAATAGGAATCCCTCCAGTTATATGTGCTGGGTTTAATGCTGATTTTGATGGAGACGAATTTTCTATTCATCTTCCTCTTTCTTCTCTGGCACAGCTTGAGGCTAAAGAAAAATGTATGATAGACAAAAACTGGTTTTCTCCAGCAAATGGTTCTATATCTCCACTAAGCATTACTAAGGAAATCGTAGCAGGAATTTATTATCTCACTTCTATAGATCAAGGAAGAGAGGAGCTTGCTCAAAGATTGAAAATTTTTAAACCGAAAAAACCCTGGAAAAAAAAGAATATTATAAAAGAAACAGAAAAGTTTTTGAGGAGTGAGAAGTCTTTAGAAGAAAAAAAGAGATTTCTGAAAGAACTTCAAAATTTAGGATTTTATTGGGCTAAAAAAGCTGGTTTTTCTGCCAATTATTTTGAGCTAAAAGATTTGTATGAAAAAGTAAAAGACGAAGCAGAAAAAATATATAAGAGTGCAGAAATAGAATCTCAAGGTAAAGAAAAAAAAGAGTTTGTAGAATTTTGGTATAAGGCACAAGGAGATTTGAAGAAAGCTATAATAAACAACTTAGAACCTTCTCAACCTCTTTATTATCTTTTCATTTCTGGAGCTGACAAAAAGACAGAAAACTTAAGTCAGGTTGTAGGATTTAGAGGGCTTGTAGGAAGGCTTGGTGGAGAAGTTGTTCATCCTCCTGTAAAAGGAAATCTTATAAATGGACTTAATGAAGAAGAATTTTTCATCTGTGCTTTTGGGGCAAGAAAAGGAGTTGTAGAAAAAAAATTAGCCACTTCAGATTCAGGATACTTGGCAAGGCAAATGGTAGAGGCATCTCATTTTTTGAGAATTACTGAAAAAGATTGTGGCACTACTGAAGGTCTTGAAATTTCTCCAAATAGCAAGCTAGATTTAAACAAGTTCATAGGGCGATTTTTAGCAAAACCAGTAGTAATAAATGGAAAGAAATTTTCTGTTGATAAACCTTTGTTTAAGGAAGATTTGGAATTACTTGCTACTACTACCTTTCAGATACGCTCTCCGATTTTCTGTAAAAGTAAAAACGGAATTTGTCAAAAATGTTATGGACTTCGTCCTGATTGGCAGACTCTTCCAGAAATAGGCTATCCTGTAGGAATTCTTGCCAGTCAAACTATAAGTGAACCTTCTACTCAATTAGCTCTCAGGTCTTTTCATCAGGGAGGCATTGCTACTCATGATGTAGTTCGCGGACTACCGGGTTTTAAAAATCTTTTAAATACCCCAGCAGATCTTTCCAATTCTGAAGATATTATTACCCTTCTCCAAGAAGTTCAAGAAATTTTTGAATATTTTGGACAAAATATATTTCATATACATTTTGAAGTACTTTTTAGGGCAATGATGGTAAAATATCCTGAAGGAAGAATAATGTATCCTCTTTCTGAAGTTAGTTTTAAAAGAGAGGGGTTTTTGTCTGCTATGTCTTTTGAAAAGCAGAGAAAAGTAATTATTGAGGCTGCCCAAAAAAATAAAGAAGACAAATTTTTAGGATTAAAAGAAAAAATTATAATAGGAAAAGAAATAAAAGTATGAATACCACTATTAAAGAAAAGACAAAAGTTGAAACAAAACAAAAAGAAAAAATAAAACTCAAACAAACTTTTGGTAGAATTCGTAGTGAATTTATAAAAAGTAAAACTGTGGAAGAACTTAAAGAAATTAGTCAATTAATCACTAATTTATGTCCTTTTGGGAAATTAGTAGAGCCTGAAGAAGATTTAGAATTTTTAGAAGATACAGATTTAAATGATGTTCCTCCCGAAGAAATTATTGATAACATAGAAATTGAAGAAGAGTATCACTCTTCTGAAGAAGAACAAGATTATGAAGATAAGTTTTCTTTAGATGAAGAAGTCTTTGACTCAAAAATTACCTATCAAGAACTTTCAAAAAACACAATTTACCCTATAGCTGATGTTTCCTCTTTTCATGGAACTGAAAAGGAGGCTAAGGAAATTTTATCTTCTCCTGAAAAGTATATTGTTTTTCTGGAAAATCCTTCATATTACATCCTGATTGAGGAAGAATCCAAACAACCTTTTCAAACTCAATTAATAAAACTTTTAAGAGATGAAAATGAGAAGTATATTCGTAGATTTAATTATTATCTCAGCCGTATTTTATATTTTCAGAGAGAATTTTTTCAAAGCGAATCTCTTATTGAAGGATATAAAAAAATGAAAACCATGCCCCAAAATAAATTTTTAAAGATGATAGAAGAAAAAATAGGCTCAATTCCAGAAGAATATAAAATAGATTATTCCACGCTTACCAGAATGTTTCAAGACAAATATATTTCCACTCATTTGGGAATTATTTCTATATCTGATCTTTTTCCTGTTTCAAAAGGAAATTCTGAACTTAATTCAATTCAAATTATAGGGCACATTTTAGACTACATTAAAAATAATCCCTCTATAACCGGTAACGAAATAACTCAAATTTTAGAAAAATACGGTGTCTCACGCTCCGATGTTTATAAAAAATTAGGAAAAATTTTAAGACTCCCTTTAACTTATAAAGAAGAGGTTCATCTCAGAAAAATAATTCTTAAAACTTTCTAAATTTTACCAAAATTGCATATCATTCAATTATAAAACTTTCTAAATACTTTTAAACTTTTTCCCTTTTGAATCCCTAAAATTCTACTTAAATTGCGTATAATTATTACAAACCTATTATATTTTCAAAAACTTTAAAAGGAGGGGAAAATGAAACGATCTGAATATTTAATAAGTTTATTGGAAAAAAGAGACCAAAACGGAAACTCTTTTCACATTTATTCTACTTATTTAAAAAATACTATTAAAAAAATTCTTCAGGATCCACAATTTGCTTTTGAATTAGCCGGAACGTACCAGTTATTTAAAAATGGATACCCTGTATTTTTTCGGTATCCAAAATCTATTTATAAGCTTGCCTTTGTTCTTACAGACATGGAAAACAAGTATAGTCTATCTACTAAGAAGGCTCTCTATAATCTGGTAAAAGATATAGTGAATAATAAAAAAGAAGTAATTGAGTTTGTTCTTAAAAACTCTACAGTCCCGTTTCTTCGTGAAATTGCTCAAATGGTATTTAAAGAAAAAGAATTATAAAAATAACATAAAAGGAAGGAGGTGATATTATGGATAGTAATATTATTCTTAAAAATTTAGAACAAAGTTTGTTATTTTTAGAAGCTAATTTAAATAATTTGAATATTTTAGATTTCCAAAATTTAAAAAAGTTTCTCATAAAAAAAGTAGAAAACTATATTCAGGAAGTAAACGAAAAATTTGCTCAGTCTAATGAAGATGTGTTACTTAAATTAGGGGAAAGCGAAGATCTTACCCCTATAATGGTTACTAACATTATTGTTTATGATCAAATAAAGAAAATTCTTGAAACTTTAAATAAACTTATAGACCACATAATTGATTTAGAAATAGAAAAGTTAAAAAATTGGATTACACTCCATACTGGTAAAAAGACTTTTATATTTGATCGCATCACATTTAGAGTTTATGAAGACTCCTTAGAAAAAGTAATTTCTTTATCTCGTGCTCAAGAAGTTTTAAACCTTACAAAAGATATTTTAGAACTTAGTAAAGAAGAACTTGAGAATATAGCCAAAAATAGTGAAGATCCATTTGTTCAAGATTTAGCTTCTGCTCTTTTGGATGATAACTCTCTTTACGATTTTATAAAAGAAATTTTAACTACTCAAGATTTAAAAGTTTTAACTGAGCTAATGGATAGCGGAAAACTGGAATCTCATAAATGGGGAAAACCTTTAAGTTATATTCTTATAATGCAGGTAGTTTTATTAAAACATATTATAAAAAAGGAGGTGACATCTGATGAACAAGGTGAGATACCGCAATGATACATTTATTAAAAGAAAAAGAGAACTTATAAACAAAATACTGAGTCTTACTGGACATTCTTGGGATTCCCCTTTTGCTCGTTCCTTACAAAAGAAGACCTCATCTCATCTTGAAAAGATTTATTGGAAAAGAGTAAGTAAGAGGCTTTAAAAATAAAAGAATCCTCGAGAGATACTTCAAATTAATAAACCAAAATCACCAGGAGGTACATACCATGGAACTAATGAATATTTTATCACATCCTGAAAAAAACGAAAACTTGGAATCCTTAGACTACTTAAAATGCTTAGAGAAAAAAATTATGAAAATAATCATAACTGAAATTTTTAAAACTTTAGCCAAGAAGAAGATTTTCTGGAAAGAAACAGGGAATGTAATTAGAGAAAGGAAATCAGGTAGTCTTTTTATAAAGTTTAAAAACCTGAGGTATAAAATCTGGGGCGTAGGAAAGGAGTCGACGGGGTGCTTAGGGCTAAACTGCGTGCCGAGGTCTCCACCGCCTCGTTAAAAAGGTGGAAAAAACCACAACCGCCGCCGCATAATCCTTTTTTAAATCATCTTTTTATTTCTTAACTTTTTTCCCTTTTATTTTTAAACTTTTGCCCGGGGCTATTTCCTGGGCTACGCACGTAGAGGTTTAGCCCGAACCACCCCGGACGCGGGTTCAACTCCCGCCGCCTCCACTACTTTTCTTTTTCTATTTTCATAATTCCTTGTAAATTAGAATAATAATATTTTTCTATTTCTTCCTTTACGGTGGCTAATGCCTTTTCTATTTTGCTTTTTAAATTATCTTTACCATCTTTAAAACATACTGCCATTTCTTCTCCTGCCACTGTAACTCTAAAAACACAATCAAAATATTGCTTTAGTTTTCTTCTTATATAACTACAAAGTCTTATTTGTTCCTTATGAGCATAATACACAATAAATACCTTGTATTTCTTAGCTATTACCTCAGCAAAACATTTACCATTACTACTTCTTCCTTTATCAAAAAGAAAAGGAATAGATAAAATGTGCGGAGGATCAGCAATAATGATGTCTATCTCGTGTTTAGAATTAACCACATTTTTTAAAACATTTTCTAAAAGTTCATCTAAAAATTTTTCGTAATTTTTTATTTCTCCACCAAATTTTACCCTTGCTTCTTGAAAGTCAAATTGAGCTTCATAATAGGGCAAACAGATTTTATTTTTAATTTTATTTTTATCCTCTCTTTTTTCTAAATATTCCTCCAAATAATCTATTTTTTCTGGTATATTTTCATCTACCCTGATGATGTATGCTTTTTCAAGATTATTAGAAATTTTAATTTTATCGTATATTTTTTTCAAACTTGGTAAACTTGTAGCTGATGAGCCAGCAAAGATGTCAAGAAGAACAAAAGTATCTGATTGTAATTTTTCCAACAACTTTTCTGTAATATAGCCTGCTAATTCAGCCACCTGCACAGAAGGTCCTATCATCTCACTTCCTGCATAAACTACAAGATGAATGTCACCTTTTTTACCGAAATACTTTTTTACGAATTTATCAACAATGGAATTTTCTTGAATAATTCCTGCTTTTATTGCTTGAGAAAGAGGTATATGTCCTATAGGTGAAGGTTTATTCTTTCCTGTGGAGTTCTCTTCATTTCCGAAATCAAAATCAAGCCTTATTCTGTGAATTTCTACCAGTTCGTTATAAACAATAGGATCAACCGGAGAGAATAATTCATGCCTGCAGACGATTATTCTCTTTTGTTTTTCTTCTTCTCGTCTTTGAAGGTTATCCCAGTGAATAAGGTCAATTATCTCATAAGTCAATTCTCCATCTGGATTCATCTGAACGAATCCTTTAAAATATCCTTCAGCAAACTGCTGAAATTTTACCATGTTTCTGCCTGATTCCATAATAAGATACTCATAAGCTACAGGATCAGAAATGCGCAAAGTAATCATCAAAGAATGTTTGTAAGGAAATTTTTTGTCTTTTTCCCCACCTTTTTCCCCGCTTTTTTCTCCACTTTTTTTCTCACCTTTTTCCCCACTTGCTTCCTTATTACTTGGTCTTTCTGATACCCACACTCCTTTGTACGGCTCAACAACCTCCAGCCCTTCCCAGAATTTTTTTAATTCTCCATTGTAATTAGTTTCTTTTTTTTCTTTATAAAAAACAATTTCTTCCTTGACTTTTTCAGTATTTTCCGCTATTTTTCTTTGAATTAAATATCTCGGAAAATATCTTTCACACTTATAATGCTCTCTTGCAAGATGTCTCAACACATGAAAAAGTCCCCTGTAAATCTCCCGCATAAAGGTGTGCGTCCTTAACGCCTCTTTTCTCTTGGAAGGGTCAGGGGATTTTATTAGGTTTAAAAAATAATTTTTATTGTTTGTAAATTCTTTAAGAGAAATTGGTCCATAGTTATAAAATTCTGAAGAAGAATTTATAGGGCCTCCATCATAATTTGTAGCCTTAATAGTTAACTCTTCATCTTTAATTTCAACCTTTGCATGAATTGGACAAATAGAATTGTCTTCTATAAACTCAAAAGCAAGATCTCCGAAAATAAACTTAAAAAGTTCAATTATGTCACTCACTTTCACTTCTTCCTGATTTTCTTCTTGTTTCTGGTTTTCTTTTTCTTGGTTCTGGTTGCTTTCATCTTTTTTTTCTATCACTACATTTACTCTGGGACTTTTATATTCTACACCTTCTGAATCTTCATAGTAACAAACTTGATTCTTTCCAAGAACCTTAGCACTTTCTTTAAGTTTTTGAGGAATTTCGGTAATCTGTTTGTAAACCTCTTCTGCAAACTCTTTTATTTTTTCTCTATTTTCTTTAATTTTCTCTATTTCTTCATAAATTTTCCGTTCCTTCCATTTTAAATCATCAGGATAGACAAACATCCCAAAACTGGCGGTAAGTTTCAAGTTATTATTTCCTTTTACAGGTTCAAAAATCTTAGCTTGAGTTTCTTTATCATTTATTTCCTTAATTAACTTCCAGATTTTTTCTATTATTGTCTGCTTGCTTTCTACCTTTTCCCAGCATATTAAAAATTCATCTCCCCTTTCTCTAAAATACCTTCCTAAAAATACTTTTTCACCTTGCTTTTTGATGATTTCATAAATAACTTCTACAAATTTTTTAATTAATTCATTTGTTTTTTGATATCCATAAGCACTATTAAGTTTTTTCATTCCATCAAGATCAAAAAAAGCCACTGCAAATTTATCGTCTTTATTCTTAAGTTTATTTTGAATTTTTTCAGTAAGAATCTGCCATAGTTTTGTGTGCATGTAGTCCCGATTTTTGGCTTCAAGTTCTTCTTCCTTTCTGTCTTTTTCAATCTCTATTTTATCCCTTAATCCTTCGTCGTATTCTTTAAATAATTGAAGCATTATTTTTACGAGTTCTATATAACCATCTTCGTTTTTTAACCTATTTTTTACAAAGAAAGAAGCCCTTCCTGCAAGATTCATCTCTGTAGCACTATAAAAAGGAGCATCTGTCTTTTTCGCAGTTAACACTACCACTGGAAGTGCAGGAAAATAGGGACGAATTACTCTGGTTAACACACAGTCTCCTATGTCTAATTCTAATTTTTTATAACAACTTGAATTTGAATTAGGGCACTTCTTACAGATGTTTTTGGTTTCTTTGGTCGTGTCATTACGCTTAAACACCAAATCTAAAAGCACCATGTCAAAAGGTTCGGTTTTAAGCCTTAATTCTACATTTGAGGCAAACCTCTCAGGAATAACTTCAAATCTATCAATTTTATAAGAATTGGAAGAATTGCTTTGGTTATTATTTTGGTTCTTGTTTATTTGCTCCAAGGCTTTATTTAATTCATATTCTAAAAACTTGGCTGTTCCCCAAAATCCAAGTCTATCATCAACAAGAAGGATCCTCTTAACCTTCGTTTTAACCTTTTTTTCTATGGAACTTCCTTCATTACTCATCTTAGGACCCCTCCTCAGGAATGGTGTTCCAAAGCACCACTAAGTTCTTTCTTAAATTGCTCTTCCAATTTTTCTTTGGAAAATGATAAAAGTAAAATTTTCGGTTCTATTATCTCCAATAGATTATACCTACTTATTTTCCAAAACTTTATTTCTATTTTTGGCTCTTGGTTATTATTTGAATTTATATTTATATGTCCCACAAAGTATGCATTTTTCAGAAACCAATTTTTTTCTGGATTATTATCGTAAAAATCCTTTCCAAAGATCACCATTGATAGTAAATCTGAAAGTGGATATTTAAAAGGATCATTTTTTAAAAGTGTTTTATAATCCATCATCTCTTCTCCTCTTCTGTCAAAAATGTAGAAATCTATTAGAAATTTTTTATTATTTTTATACTCTTCTGGGAAAGTTCCCAAGGAATCTATAAATTTTTCCATATCCATTTCCTGAATATTTGTAACTCCATTAAACATTAAACATTTTTTTAACATTTGCCTTCTTCCATAAAGAGGACTTACAACTATCCATTCTCCATTTTTATCTAAATTACTTTTTAAATTACTTTCTTCACTTCTATTTTCATCTTTTTCTAAACCCTCCAACAATTTGACAAAGCGTCTTATCAAAACTTCAAGTCCTCCAATTACGACTAAGGCTTTTTTTAAGCCCCCAGGAAATAAGCTGGTCAATAAGCACTGAGTAAGAACATCCATTTCCATTAATTTCTTTAAGTTTACAGTGGGGCTTTGTAAAATCACCACCTAAGGAATCCAAAATCTGAAATTTAAAATTCTCATTTTTCCCTTTATAAACAAAATATTTCCCATCCTTTTGGCATCCCTCGCATGTATTGGCAAGGATGGCACAGAGTTCACGCAGGTAGGAGATGAATTCTTCAGGACTATATCTCCATGTGCTGTTATTTATGTTGGGATTGGAAGGCTCTTTTTTAAAATTTTGAGTCACTTTCTTTAAGTCTGCAAAAAATTGTTTAGCTCCGTTATCATTTATCTCCTTTTCGCATATCTCAATTACTTCTTTCAAGGTAGGCATTTCATACATTTCCTTTTCTTCATTACAATTGACCCTTTTTCCATCTGCTATACCCTTTTCCCCATCAACAACAAGATTAATCAGTGGAGCATAAAAATCGTATTCCGCCTCTCCAACAAGCAAAAAAGCATCAGGATTGGGAAAAAGGTTTTTTATTCCGTTATCTATATTTTCAACATCTTTAGGCCTTAAGTTGTTTCTTTGCTTGTTAATTTTTTTCAAAAAATTATTCCCATTTCTTGTGCCGATTTTTACAAACTCAATAACTGTCTGTCCTGAATCTTCTTTTTTTATCTCCTTTACCGCCACTCCCCAGAATGCCTGAAGAGAGAGGTAAAGGGGAGAAATAGAAAATAAAAATTTGTGTATTATTTCATTAACAGTTTTTTTTTTATAGTAAGTTTCCCAAAGCTCATCCCAGGGTAAAGTGGACAAATTGGAATTAGAAAAACAATTGTTCGAGGCGTCCAAAATACCATTTTTGTAAATATATTCTTCGGTCCCTTTACCAAATTTGTAAAATTTACAATTTCTTTTTATTAACTCTTTTTCTAAATCTTTTAATAATCCTTCTTCCCAAATATCATCACTTCTAATAAGAACTAAAATTTCATTAAATCTATTGTTCTCTACAATTTCAACAATTTTTTCCTTAACTTTGCTTTGTAATTGCGTGTCATTTCGAATCTCGGTGGCCTTCATTTTTGAATAAGAAATAAGATATATTTGATAAATCGCTTCCGAGGTATTGAATATTTTTGGATTTGAAAGAGTTTTAATATATTTAAAATTATTATCTATATTCTGCCAGTTTTCTTCAGATAAACATTGTGTTATATCGAAATGCCAGAAAATAATTATTATTCTCTTCTCGTCCTTTTTCTCATTCATATAACCCTCCTATGACTGCATCAATAATTTTACAAGAGCATACTTTATCTCAAAATCATCCTTTATAGTAACACCTTTGGACATAGCGTTAATCAATGCTTCAGGAGGAATAAAAAGAATATTATGAGCATATTCTTCTTTTCTTAAACTTTCTAACCATTTTCCTCTTCCTCTTCCTGTGGTAATTACCAGTTTTTTAACACTTATTTTTTGATTCCCTGAGGAATTTTTTTGTTCTTCAGAATAAAAAGTAATGTGATTTTTAATAAATTCTGAAATATTATCCTCTTTATACCCAAGAGTTTCCAAAAAACCTAAGTGAACTATAAGAAAATGGAGCGGAATTTCTTTACTTTTTTCTTTAAGTTTCTCCCAAATAATATTATTATTTAAAGTTTTCTCTTCAGGATAAACTTCTATATTTAATTGCTCCCATAATATATTTCCAGCTTCAGTTTCTGTTTTATATGTTTCAAAAATCTCATAAGCACGACCATCAACAATTACTATTTTTGTAAGCAATACTTCAGACAATTCAAAATTGCGATCTTTATTTATCCCTTTCCAAGTCTCTCCCCACTCATTTATTTCTTTTATCAAAAAAGAGTTAATAAATGTTCCTTGATTTCTGTATAAAATAAATTCACCTTCTCGTGAACTTTTGTGAGCCAAATTTATTTTATATTCCTTAGAAGAAATTTCTTCTTGTTTCGTTTCCCATTCCCATTTATTATTCAATATAAATGCCGTACGAGATGAGCTTTTTCTAATTGTAAGATTTCCCTTTTTTGCTTTCCATTCCCCCAACCACTCATCCAGCCATTTTTTGTAATATTCTTCAAATTTATTATCGTGAGAGTTGCTTTCTTTGGTATCATTCTTAACAACCACCCTTACAACACCCAAGGATTCTACCTTTTTTTTCTTTTCTTCATCCTTTACTACAACTATTTTGTATCTTTTTATGTTATCAATAACTTCACCATTTTTAATTAAAAAACCGTTTTCATTTAATTCACACTTACTTTCATTTACCCCACCCCCCATACTTTCATCAAAATCTCCCAGTTTTTCTCCTTTCCACATTTTAAAAGACCAAATAATGTAACCTTTATCATTATTTTTCCCTTCTCCTTTTACTTTTATCCATGGATAACAATCTTTGCCCTTCCATTTTAAACCCTTATTCTCAACCTCATCAAATACATTGGTAAAAAGCTGACAGGCACAAATTTTACTCTGAGAAGCTCCCCCTAAATTTGGTCTTCCATTTTTATCTATTATAGAATTTACAAGTTTTCTTTCAATTTTTTCAACTTCCCCCTCTACATTTCTTTCTGTTTGGTTTTCAATCCACACATTAATATCATAAATTTTTTCATCATTATCTTTTATCTCAATAACAAACTTTATTTTCTGCTCGTTGTCTATTTCTTTTTCTGTCCATTTAATATTCCTCAAAATGTTTTCAAAAATGGTATAAAGAGAGTGTTTCCCTATCTCACCACCAGGTAAAAATACCTCTTTTTTCTTTAAAGCTTCCTTTATATCATCAAAATTATCTCCTTTTTTCACAAAGGCATAATCTATCTGTCCCATTTTTTCTTTTTCTTCTTCCATTCCACTTACATCTACAGTGAGAAAAAGTTGTTCTTCGCTCTCATTTCTCTCGGTATTCTCATTATTACCAGAGTTACCAGAGAGTTTCACATAAAATTCAACTGTATAAATACCTTCTGTTGCAGCAATCGTTCCAATAAAGAGAGGGTTATTAGCAAATTCCAGCAAAAGGTCATACCAGTTTACAATCTGTCCACCCAGCACAGTTTCTCTTATAATCCCGCTCCAGAAAGTGGACTTGCCCTCAAGATATTTTAAAAACTTATACATATAATCATCTAAGGGAACAGGTAAAAGTAGTAATTCTTCTTGATTAGTGCGAGCATTTGTAGCAGAAGTTAAAGAAATAATTCTTAAAAGTTCTTTACCGTATTTTATTATCCCCAATAAATTAAACTTTCCATCTTTCCAGTAGATATCTTCTTCAACTTCATTTTTTTCAATTTCATTTGCCAAACTCACAACTAAATTCTTAGGGATAGAAATATTATCTTCTAAAGAATTTTTCAAAGATTTTAGTATATCATTTAGTATATTATTAAGTTTTAAAGGTAAATCATTAATCCCGTACTCCTGTTTCAATAACTCCACCCGTCTTCTTAACCATTCTATAATTACACTCAAAGCATGAGCAGCAATGTTATGAGCAAAAGAGTCAACAAGGATAGAGATAATGGCTATTTTAATTAACAGATACTCTTTTTCTAAAAGTGAAGTAAAAATAGAAAAGGTTGAAACTAATAAATTTTTACTTTCTTCATTATTATTATAAGGAAATTTAGAATGCTCGAAAATTAATTGATAATTTAAGTGTTTCCATTGAACCTTTGTAATATATTTATCATCTGCTTTTTTAAAATAGGTTATCAAAAGTGAATCAGTCTTAAGTGAATTGGTCTCGGTATTTCTTTCTGAACCATTATTTTCAACGTAGAATTCATGAATAGGGACTGTCCATCCATTTGTGTAAATTTTATTATAGCCTATCCTCAAATAAAATCACTATCTGGCTGTAGATATGTGGCCAATCCTTAATCTTGGTCCATTTACGTTCCAGCTCCATAGCTGCC
>Ga0256842_1001116_pt1 | contig 22267 bp, 35 predicted proteins | sample 4559240metaG_FD_185973 | JGI IMG/M metagenome (GOLD analysis project Ga0256842, IMG submission 185973) | Hydrothermal vent microbial communities from Guaymas Basin, Mexico - 4559-240 | ecosystem: Environmental > Aquatic > Marine > Hydrothermal vents | place: Mexico: Guaymas Basin | collected... | reverse complement strand
CTATTTTGCTCATTATTGATCCTCCTTTAATAGTCCTGCTTTCTTCATCAAATACGTCAGGTCAGGTTTCTCATAGGTATCAAAGATATCCCGACCAATTCGAGTGCGGGCACTGTAGTATCCATCGTTCTTTGTCAATAGTACATGCTCAACGCCTTTTGATGTGCGTTTGGTCATCGCCACATAGATTTCGTCAAACAACAGTGGGATTTTGACCTTCAGTTTCCCAGTTACAAGAATGTCCATCTTCACCTTCCCTGTCACCTCATCCTTAACTGGGTCAAGGTGGGCAGTAAGAACAACGTTGCAAGGTAGTGTAGTGAAGATTTTCATGTAGTCACGCATTACATTAATCTGTAGTAAGTAGTCCTGTTGGTAGGGGACACCGCCTGGGCGTCCTTGTTTCCGGAGGATTTCGTTCATCAGCGCATCAGCAAACGTTGTCACTGAATCGATAGCAAACGTGCCGATTTCATTGAAGACTCCCTCTTTCCGAAGTTTCTCAAATTCCTTTTCCCACAGTTGAAATACAGTTGGGTGTTTTGGGTCTTCGTCTTCATAACGCACATCGGGGATTACAATTCCTTTATCGATCTCAGGCCGGAGTACTTTTAGACCGCCAGGGTCGAATGAGTGTACGAGTACAGGCCCTGGAGCAGTCCCCAATAGACGTGTCTTTCCAGTGCCCATATCTCCGGCAACAATACAATTAAATGTACGTTGCCCTGGGTCTTCCTTGTACCGCTTTAGTACATCCTGCAATAGTTGGTTCATTTCTTTTCCTCCCGTTTTTTAGCCCAATCGAATAAATCGAGCTGTCCAGTTTGATTGACGTCTTTAATAGGTGCCCCTTCCAAGTGAGCCTGTGCTCCCTCGTCGAGATCACGAGGATCCCACCATCTTACACGAAATCCAGCAGGGGGTTCATCACTTCTCAGTACGGGATTGTCCCAACTCATACACAGATCACGGTAGGGGCAGCCGTAGTAGTTGCTACAGGATTGAGTGTTCATTCGGAATGTGGTCATGTAGCGACCGGTGTCTTTATCGACACTCATCAGGTCATCCATTATTGACTGTACCCACTTCAACATATTAAGACGCCAGTTCTCCAACATCGTCTCGTTTTTCATGATTGGGACACGAACGAAGTCAGGCTTCTTCGACTTGTACAAGAAGATGCCATTTATCTTAGCACCCCAAACTTCGTCTGGATTGAATAGAGACATTAGTAGATGTATGTAGAGACCAACTTGGACACTAAGTGCCCATTGATCAATCCAGCCCTGACTCAATCGTGATGCGGTTTTGTGCTCGAGCACGAAGATTCCGTGATCGTCTCGAACAATGGCATCAACCCTGAATAGAATAGGAATGTCTTCGGCCACTAGTACTTGTCCGCTTGTCTCAGTGTAGAGGACGTCGAGCTCAGCATCCTCGTGCTTATAGCGCTCGGCGTAGCCAACAAGAGCCTGCAATGCCCGAGAAGGGGTCTTTGGCTCTCTCATATCGTCAGTCTCTGGAGTGAATTCCGGCTCGCTTCTGTAATCCTCGAGGAATTTGTCGTAGGCCTCCATGATAGACTTGTCATCCATCCCGTGCAGCAATAGATGCTCAAGGGCGATGTGAAGAGCACGGCCAAATACAAGGTGATACTTTGATCGATATGTGTCAGGCTCCCATCCTAAGACGTAGCGGAAAAAGAACGACCGAGGACACTCCATATAGGACTTTATCTTTGAAGCGTCCAACGTCCATATCGATGGGTGTCGATCAGTTATCACCTTTAGCCCCTCTCAACATGTCTTTTAGTTCAGTCATTATGCCCATCGTTTTTCTTCCAAAAAAGTAGCCGGTGTGAAACGCCATGTATATCACCTCGGCTGCATTGTTACATCCCTCAAGCGATATCTCAAGGGCTTCAGATTTAGACAGCCCATCTCGTTCATCATCAGCACGATTGAGACGTTCTCTAGCATCTTTTACCAGTTCTTCTTGTCGAGTATTAGAGATGCCTAACGCTCCACTTACGCTGTCTTTTGCATGATTCCAATTGATTGAGTATTTCATTTCCTTAAACCTCCACATTTTTAATTAATAGAAAAGGGATACCATACGGTATCCCCAACAATTGTTACAGACCTTGTTTGATAGATTCCAACAGAGCCTGTTTCTCTTCCGGACTCAACTTAGCAAACTTAGCTGCCAGCTTTTCAACCGGACTCTTTGCACGACTCATTGTGGCATCAGGCTTCCAACCATTCAGTACTTGCTGTACTTCATCAATCGACTTGCCAGCCGTCAAATGGGTACGAGCCACAGCTTGTGCTCTTACAACTGCCTGTTGCCGATACAGCTTGAAGACAGTATCTTCCCCGTACTTTTGAGCCGCGTCCTGCAGGTTTTCACCGAAGTCATACTCGAATTCGGCGCCTGAGACGTTAACTTTGGGAGCGGATACTTTAAACTTCATAAGACCTCCACTTGTTTGATTTTTGGTTTTCCATTAACCGGATGGTTAATGGGGTTATTTTGTTTTGGTGTTTGTAATATACGAAATTTTGTGTCACGTGTCAAGCGTTTTTCAAATATTTTTATGTGATTTGGTAAAATATTTTGAATTTTTTGACGTCCGGTGGAATCTGTACGCTGGTACGTCATGTAAATATTTCCGATATTCATGTCAAAATGACAAACACTTAGCTATCGACTATCTTTTGGGCTCTTTGTTTTCTGCTTAGTTACATCGCTTGCCTTTATGTGGTCTATTATGTCGAGGATATCTTTCTTTAGCTCTTTATGTACTGTGTTGCCTACATCCAGTGTTTTTGTTACTGTTGCAGGGGTTACGTATTTAGCTACTACGATTTTATAATATGTGTCCTTTGACGGGACGACCAATAGTAAGAGTACAGACAGTACAAGGAGAGCTGTAGATAATTTTGCCCACCTTAATATTTCTAACACTGGGACAGTATCATCGTGTAGATAACTTAGTACAATGGATATCTTCTCTTTATCAACGTTGTCAGAAGATAGTAGCTCCTTTAGGTTGAATTTGTGATATGCTCTTTTAACTCTATTCTGTAAGTCAGGTAAGCTAACATAGTACGTTGACCAAAGGATGACAGCGCCACAGAGAGATATCACTAATAACACTGCTGCTACCATATTAAGAGCTTTAATTACATCAGCAATGTAGAAAATCCAAGGGCTAATAATTGGTTCGTTCATTTCTCATTCCTCCCTTCTTTGTAGCTGTAAATCACTGCATCCATATCCCCAAGTATCTCATGCGTAGTACGCACCATGTCGCTTGTTGGCTTTCCAGCCGACATAACAGCCTCAGCATGAAGACGTAGTATGTCCATCAGAGCCTCAACGGCATCTCGAAGTTCTTTTGCGTTCATCTTAAAATCCTCCATTTTGGTTAGTGGCTTTGTTACATTTTGTAACATAGTTATAATTTTATCGGACGTATCAGAACGTACAACATCGTCAGTATTGTAGCTGCACGTAGTAAGTAAGTTGTCATATACTGTGCACCTGCATCGCTTGTAGAATAGAATGAGTCCTTGGGTATTTTGCCTAGTATGAAGTCAATAAATGTGTAGTTGTCTGGTATATCACAATTGCTCATTGCCACAAACAAGGCAATCATGAATGCCGTCCAGCTTACCATACTCAGTACACCCAGTACAACGCACAGCCCACCTATTAAAGTAGAAAGATCATACGTCATTCCTTTCCTCCTCTCTCACCATCATAAGGTGATTTAGATAAAAAGCTCTTTATCCTATTACGTTGCCATAATAGAGTAATGATATGACCAACTTTCCTGTTTCGTCTAAGTTCTTTTTGTAGAGCCTTCTCGTATGGGATGACAGCATCCCGAGTTTTAAACGTATGAACTGAGTTGTCGTCCATGATGACGTTTATATCTCCACTGTAGCTAATGTTGACCTCTTGTGCATCAACCCATAGTGCGCAGGATATCCTGTCCCACAGCAGTGGAGTGTACAGTACATGTTCGTGTATGCCTATGGGTGTTGGGTTTAGGTAGAAGTAATTACTTGTGATGTCCTCGAAGTCCGTGTACATTAAGTGCTTTGGGTGTATTAGTACAGAGTACACACCCAGTGCTTGGACTCCTTCCTTTAGAGATTGTACTTTAGTTGGTACGAAAGCAAAAGTATCCACTAAACCATAATGCAAAAACATTGTGTGATAGCCAAAGTCCTTTGGGCATGTAGAGTAAAGGCGGGCTGGGTCGGAGAGTCCGGACGTGTTATCTATTTCGTATTCATCCGACATAGGACTTATAGATGGAATGCCCAGCATTTGTCCGTCTCTAACTACGACGCCCATTTGTCTATAGGACATGATTGGTATTTCTGAAGTAATTGGGATTGGTTTTATTAGACACATCTCTAATCACCCCCTTCAGGTATATAATCCTTGCAATCTGCAACATAGTGTGTCCACCTACAGTTTCCTGTGGTGCGCTCATCATAGAATGAACAGTCTGTATTAGCACACGGAGGGACTATTTGTGCATATTCCTTCCGCAGCTTACTAATTTCATCCTCAAGGGCCTCAATCTGTTGAACTATTTCATGAGGTTCCATTACTTATCCTCCATATTACGCTTGTAATAATAATTTGTTATGAGATACTGTGTTACATTTTGTAACAAAGTTGCAAAAGGCGCCTCACTCCCCTAATATGAGGCGCCTGTAAGGGGGACACACCTAAAGTGTGTTAGTTAATCACCACCTCCTTTCCCTTCGTTGAACATGCTGATTAGTTCATCTCCCACCTCTATCGCCTTGGCCATTCCTCCAGCAGTACCAAGAACAATAGATACCAGTATAGCATCTGCTATCGTCTTAGATTTGCTAATTGCAAGAGCAATCATGACGAGCTTTGCAACATGCTGACTTGAGTCCACTTCATTCATTGCTTGGAGTATTGCACGTACCACGTGTATTGTAGTGAGCACTTCCTTCCTACGGCCACTTGAGTTCAGCAGAAATAGGATGATTTGTCTTAATAGAGATTCGTCTGCACTAAACGATAAGTCCCGTCCGAAGTTGAATGCTTGATAGCATATGTTGAATGTGCTTATCTCAGAGGGCTCCTCTACAGATGCCTCAAGCAAGAAGTTCTGGAACTGCTCGATTACTTCCTTTAGACGTGTTGAGTCCATTAGTTTACCTCCTCTTCCTCCTGGGCATGAGTTATAATGCCAAATACTAGACAAGCCATTGTAAATTCTCCGATCGTACGTGTCTCCTCGTATACCCACTCTAGGATTTGGGTGGGTTCGACAGTGTCCTCTGGGGTTTCATCAAAGCGACTGTTGACTATCCTGTCTATTATCCCTGTTACATCGGTTGGAGCACTGTCTAATAACACACGAACTACAGGAATCATCAGTGCACCGTGCATACGGCTTAGATTAATGCCACGCCTAAATGCCTCAATGCCAGTGATAATTATGTCACTCTTGCCCTCTACATATTGAGCATTTAGTCTGGTCAAATATCCAGCACATTGCATGGCAATGTCTTTTAATTCATCACTAATTGGTTCTGGGTTACTCATAGTTCTCTCCTCTAAAAATACGACGTGCTATTACAAGTGCCTTTCGCTCCGAAGGAGCAAAACAATAACAGTGGAACACGCCATCTTTGTTCCAGATCACCTTTGTTTCCTCTCCAAGCCACCATTTCAGACCGGCCATCTGAAGATCACTAACACGGCTTGTGTATAATAATCTGCCCCTTTCAGCATTAAGGGCAATATGCCATGCCTCTTTCCCATCAATTCCCTGTACGTCAGTACGAATGTAGGATGGGACTTCAGTGATCTCAGCACTGTCCAGATGAAACGTTCGGCGAATTGTGCTGAGTACGTCTTTGTACTCGGATGCAGCGATGACTACATCATCATCTCGTAAGAGCCACATTTTTTCCTCCTTTTGACTAATTGTTTAACTGTTTAACCACATCGGCGTATGGGTAGTTATGCACTATGCTTAGAGCACGGGCTCTAATAGCAATATCAATGGAGTTAATAATCAATGCGTAAGGGGGAGTATGTACTCCATTACGCTGTTGCTCCAAATCAGTTCCATATAGCATTACTATTGCACTGTTGTACAGTGCGGCGTTGTCCACATAGAACTTGTTGCACACTATTTCTCCGTCCTCTGGATTTAAGTAGTAGCGAGCCCCCTTTGGTATTATGATGGGCAGTTGGATGAAGCAACTACTATCTGTAATGTTGCCTTTCTCGGCAGAACCCAACAGGGCGTGGAAGCCCACATAGATTTCATCCAGCTTGTTTGGATTTAAGTTGCTGTGAGGCATCTCTCCTTTTATATCACCATATTCGATTTTGTGTGTTAGGTCCTCTACATTAACCGCAAGATTTCTGTAGATGTAACCCATTGCAGGGGACTCAAATACAATCTCCACCCGCTGCTTTTGCAATGGAATGACCTTTAGGCGAAACCATTTCCTCGCCGTTATGTTAACTTTAGCGATATGCCGCCGTTTGTCGTTTGGACTTACGAAGAAGCACATCTTTTTCCCCCCTCTCTCAAGGCATTAATACACCATTTTCGAGTTTTGTCAGCTCCCTATCATACCACTTTGAGCTTTTGCTATACAGAACACGATAGGCGATGAGTGCTAGTAATCGATCAACCTCTACAGCGTGCATCGTATAGGATTTGTCCTCTTCCGCTATGGTAGTGTCTGTCGGTTCAATAGATAGTGATATGTCTTCGGATACGTACTCGAGGTCAACTTGATTGAAGTAGAACGTCGACCCCTGAGGGATGTATCCCTCCGCGGGAACGCCTATCTCAATCTGATCAACTACGCTCCTGTTGTCCTTGTAGGTGTTACTAATACGAGTGAACGATGTCTCTATCATCCGATTCAGCGGATAAGAGTGATAACCTCGACTTATGCGTGATTGGTCATCACTAATACCTAATTCTACATGAGGTAGTTGGATGGACAGGTGATAGTGAGAGAAAACTCTCTTGCGTACATCCTTGCGAGGCACAAATAGTGTCTTGTATTCCTGCTCCATGTAGGGAGACTTCATTACAACTTGAACCCCATCTTTCTTTCGGGTTATTACGGCGTGTACTATCTTCTTGATAGGGATGTCTTGTACAGCCTTCATAGGCTTTGAGAACTGAGGTGTTATGACGAAACACATCTTTTTTTCTCCTTTCTACTTATTATGACTCTGCAGCGTATTCCATCGCCATCGCATGCAGTTTTTTGTCGTACCATTTTGTTGTCCTCCCGTACAACGATACATATGCCAGAAGGGCGATGTAGTCCACCGCTCTTACGACATAGAATAGTGTCTTATCATAATTCGATACCATAATTGCCGCATCTTTATCAAGCCCGATAGCAATATGGTCAGACACGTATTCTGCATAGATCGGGTCGTAGTAGAACTGTGCCTTTGATGGGATTATCCCAGACAGTGGGATATGAGTGCTTATGTAGAATGACCTTTGCTTATCTGCGTCTTCCACATCAAGTCCACGTATGAGAGTTGTCCTATGTGCAACATAGGAATGATATCCCTCATCGATGGAATCAAAGTCATCTGGGCTGCCCATCTTTACTTTAGGCAGGACAATGTAAAAGGGATACATATCAGTTTTCATCTCACGCACGTCTTTACGTTTTACGTAAAGAGTGCGATATACTTGTTTTTGGTAGGGTGATCTGAACTTTACCTCTACCGCGTCTTTCGCACGAGTTATTATTACTTGAGCCACCTTTCTAATAGGGATGTGATTATTGTTAATCCCTATTGTAATTGGCTCTGAGAATAGGTCATGAACGAAAAAGCACATTTTTATCTCCTTTTTGCTTAGTTGATTGGTATTACTTTTATCGACAATGGTTGTGAGATGCTATGTTACATTTTGTAACATAGTTACATATCAATCATCCTCTTCGTCTTCATCAAGCCCCATCAGGTGCTCTTCCAACATCCTGTACTTGTCACTCTTCCTCAACTCTTCAATAGACGCACCGTGTTGCTGGGCAATCCGTGCGGCTTGTGCTCGGGCAATCACCCCTTGCGTGTTAGTACTCTCTTTAACAGTCTCTTCCGACACGATTCCGTGTGATAAGGTACTCGTAATTGCAACGGCGATTACATAGGACTTATTTTGCACACCCAGCACACTCATCGCCTGCTCCAATTGATTTGGGTTGATGGTGATTTGTCTCGTTGTCTTAGGTTGCATCATCTCTGGTAGTGGACGCACGGCTTTACCGTTAATAATATGATAGAGCCCTGACCTGACAACAATTCCTAACTTCCTCTCTCCAAATTCCGCCTTTACAGCATTGTACAGCGGAATGGGAATCGTAACATTTTGATGAATATTCATTCAGCCCTCCAGGATATTTTATTTACTAATACTGTGTTTTTAATCAACGTATTTTCAATAACCTCTATAACGTCTCTTTCAATAATACTCAGTACCCTTCGTGCTGTCATGTATGTAGCTTTAATCTCTTCTGATGCCATTTGCAGGGTGTACGTACTTTTGTCATAACGAGTTGCCATCCCGATTCCTGCTTTACGCACGGCTCTTGCTATAACTTCTGCACTCTGCTCATCATGCACATCTAGACTAAACAGTGCCCAGAATTTGTTCTTCCCAGACATTACTAGTGTCGATTTTATGTTGGGTTTCATTTTTATGAATCCTCCATTCTTAGTTGTTGATTGATCGGCCATTTGGCCGATATTGATGGCCATCCGGCCAATTACGTGTATAATATAACAAATTGATTCCACATTGTCAAATATTTTTTGATTGATTAATTGTATTGATTGATTAAATACACCCCCATATTCCGGCCAATTTATTTTGATTCAATTTCATTTCTCATAAAACAAAAACATATTACCTTTATTACGAAAAACATTTTTCAACTATGTTACAAAATGTAACACAATAACTAACCCAATCCATCAAAAACTCAAGAAACAATCACTACTCTCAACTATGTTACAAAACATTATCAGATTGTAATTATTAACAATATTGTGGTTTTTATTTTTTTTCTCTAGAGAAAAAATATATTACATTCTCTCCTTTATACTCTCAATGTTGTTGTTCTTTTTGTTCTTTTTGTTGTTGTTCTTTTTGTTCTTTCTTCTTTCTTTCTCTTTTTATTTTTTTTAGACAGAAGAAAGAAAAACTACTAACAAAACAAAATCACAGAACGAAAAAGAGAATAACAATGAAATTGTTTTTATCGACGAACTTATTTCTGTCAGCGAGATTGTTTTTATCGACGAAGTTGTTGTTGGATTTTATTTGAGAAAAATTTTTGATGCAAAATAAATTTCACGGAATACACCCCTATATTTAATCAATCAATACAATCAATCATACACAAAACCACAATCCATATATCTAATGCCCAGGGAATCTCGTCTTCCGTCTCTCTGTGTAGAAATGTAAGTAGTACACACGTCATATCGTCCTTGTGTTGCGGACGTCGTCCACATGGACACCGTCCATCATTTGAGATATTGTGTTACATTTTGTAACATAGATGCCCGCATCCATCGTCCGAGGACGATGTGACCCATATCACACATCTCAACAATATTTTTATCGTAGATAAAATTGGTGTTGACAATTGAGACGTTATTTATTATATTGTGTGCGAACAATTAAACGGAGGTATCCAAAATGAAAAAACGAAAATTCGTTATTAATCCGACGATTGACCTCGAACATGGACACGTGTCCATCGAGGTTGACCTAGGGACGATGGGCAATGATTTTACATTATTCGTTGCCCACATGATTAACGACACCAATCAATTTAATACGGTTAGCGTCGATGGTCATGTGATTCATATGACCATTGCCTCGTTTGAGGTCGACGATCTAGAATCACGCATTAACCTAATACGCGATTCCATCGTTTATTGGTATCAAAAAATTGACGTGTTAAATGAGTGCATACGATCGATAGATCGCGTGTATTTCGTTTAATATACCAATCAATTAACCAAAATGGAGGTACAAAAAAAATGAGTAACACAACGGTCGTAAAAAAACAATTCACGACGACGATCAACGGCCATGAGGTCGAGACGTCAATATCGTTCGATTGGTCACACGTCCCCAACACCTCGATATTGGTGTTGGCAACTCGTGCCCTCATCATTGATTTGCAACGAATATGGCGCAAAAAATATGCCGGCAATCCGGCACAACTCAAGGATGATCTCGATGGGACTGTATTCGATGTTAAAAAGTATTTAACGGAACGTCCAATCGTCGAACGTCAAAAACGGTCAAAGCTCGACAAGGCCGTCGCGTCGTTGTTAGCACTCGGTGTTGGTGAGGCCGAGATCATTACCATCACAACAGGTAAAGGATATGATGAGGATGCCGTCAAGGCATCCATTGCCCGTGCCACATCCAACGGCAACACCGAGTCCAAAAACAAATCGGATAAATCGGGCAAATAATCCCACTATTCCCATATCCCACAACAATAGCCCGTATCATTCACGATACGGGCTTTTTTATTGCCCCATCGGGCAATTGCCCCTCAATACGATGAACAATCATCCAACAAACAATAGCGACGACAATAATAATGCCCTATAGGCGCACGTCGAAAGACGTGCCCTAGGGGGAAATGGCTTGGGCATCCATGATTACCCACATCTCTACAAAATTTCTGATGTTTTCTAAATTCCACAACATTGTTCATTATCTCACTGACTTTGTTACATTTTGTAACATAGTTCGCCCGCCCCCACGCCCGTCTCGTTTAGCACGTTGGCCGGATGGTGATTTGGAGACTATTTGCGTAGGTCATTTTCGGTGTGTTGGGCACATTCCCATCCCCTCATTATATAATAATGAATAACACCCCGCACGACGCACGCATTTCGCCCGTATTAAACGATTACGGTTTTGGGTATATTGTGGGGTGTCCGGTGGCCAATCGCCCCGTACAACGCAATTTCGACGGTATCCACAATTACTCAAAGATGCGATAAACACCCCCCATCTGTGCCAACTGTATCGATGGGACGGCACAACCCACCTAACACACAATAGGTGACTTCATCGCAGATGTTTGGGCTATGTGATAGAGTTGTGCTATTTGTGTCGCATTGTTCCTTGACATCTACATCTGTATGCCGTATATTATTGGTGAATGAATAGGAGAAATGTGGAATTAACTTTAGGGGTACGAAAGATGGGACGACATCCAACTGGACATAGGAAATGGGAGATTCAACACCTTTGGGAAGTGCAGCATGAAGTCATCAGGCGACTGGTGATCGGGCAAAAGCCCAAAGATATAGCCCGTGAACTGGACATCACCCCACAAACCGTCTCCAATATCCAAAACTCTCGAATAGCCCGCCAAGAAATAGAACGTCTTCGTGCAGAACGTGATCAATCAGCCGTCAACATACTCGATCAGGTCAAATCGCTTGCACCAAAGGCTGTAGAGGTGTTGAAAGAAGTGATGGACGACCCAGGGGCACGTCCTTCAGAACGCATTGCTGCAGCTAAAGATGTGCTCGATAGGAGTGGGTATGCTCCAGTTAAGAAGGTGGCTGAACTCCATGCCCATTTGACACCTGACGACATCGCACGACTTCGAGAGAAGGGCAATGAGGTTGCTCGTTCTGTCTTTGGGGCGAGTGGGGTTGAAATAGTCAAACAAACAATGGAGGATGATTAATATGAAGCGTTTTTTAGTCATACTGTTATTTGTGCTCAGTGTAGTGTGGGCACGTAATATAGTGCATACTCTTAACACTACAGATCTGGTGACACGTGAATACAATACGAGTTGGTCGACTAATATTGATGGTGAAGTTAGCGACAACAATGTTGTATTGTCACTCGATACTGGAGCAAGTACTATCTATACTAAACCCATCGACTTCAGCTATGCAACTGGGAGTGCTGTCTTACGGATTGGCTGTGAGAATGATGTAGGCACGATGGATTTTAAGGTTTATGCCTACTATGCCACAGTGCAAAATGAAGATACGCCTACACTAAATGATGCTCATACTGGAGGTTGGGCATACAAATCGGTTGAGTTGGGTGAGATTACATCTGATGGTGATTATGAATATAATCTGTTAGACTATCCTGAATTACAGGCGCCGATACAAAAAATATATTTTAAAATAGAAGAGATCGGAACACAATCTAATGGATATTCGTTAGGTTTTACGTATGTAACGGAGAACTGATATGAAGCGGATTTTGTCGTACATAACACTGTTGATAATGATGGCGACGTCAGTCGTCACAGGGCAGTGGAATGAATGGAGCAGGCGTCCTGACTGGTCTCATTTAATGCGTCATTTAGTGCCACAAGATAATCTCGCTCTATTCGTGAATCCTGGTGCTCAAATGATCGATGGGGCAAAGGGCAATAGTCAATACCCAGCACTTAAGACGTCTGAAGAGATTGTTCAAAATGCCGACTTCCACGACTTTACAATCGACTACCCGTCGATCGGGGAGCCTGACCCGTTTTATGAGAGTGATTTTAAGGATGGGACAGATGGGTGGAATGCAGTTCGTGGAACAGAAAATGCTCCTGAGACAGAGCCTACAACAGGTGAGACTAACACGTTAAAGTATTATGCCAGTACTGAAGATGGTGCGCATTATATTGTGCAAAATTTGTTGACAACCAATAATCAGTATTACAAAGTAACTGGCAAGGTATATATTCCATCGACAAACACAAATTTAAAATCTGTTATTATTGGATCTGAAAAACTTGTCGAAGGGTGTATTTTTATTGATACGCAAGATACTTGGGTTGATTTTGAGGTTGAAATAAATCATAATCAAAGTACTAATCCGTATATGCGTATTTATGGTGCAACAGCAAGCCACGATATAACTTTTACAGGTGCCGGTTCCTCCTCAGACGACATCTTCTATGTAAAAGACATCAAAGTCCAAAAAGTTGGCCTCATCGCTTGGTGGCAGTTTGACTCCTACTATCACGCACAGGAAGGCACCGGCAAAACCATCCTGCAAGACCTGAGTGGAAATGGCTATGATCTTACTGCAAGCGGTGGATTTGATTACGAGAATCAGTTGACCGGAGATGACCCTGTTTACAAGAATGGAAATGCACTTGAGTTCGATGGGGTGGATGATTATTTATTGTTATCAAAGACTTACACAAACGTTTATTCTCCACAAGATCATAGTATGACGTATTTATTTTATTTTAATAGTGGTGTTTTGGGTTATGATAAAAATGTATTTAGTGCTTTAGGCTCTCCTGGTTATGCTGGCTTGTATATTAAATCGGACGGAACATTACATTTTAATTTGAAGGATGATGATTCAAACGGTAAATATGTTTCTATATGTTCTGTAAATGAAAATAAAGATTATTTAGTTATTTGCTCTTACGATGAGAACAATAATAAGTTAGATATATATGTTAATGGTAATTTAAAACAGAGTATTTCTACATCATACACCACTTTTACTTTTGATTCTAAATTTGATATTGGAAAATCCGCTTTCTATGCAAATGGTTATTTTGATTGTTTTTTGTATAATGCCGCTTTGTTCAACCGAGCCCTTTCTGCCACCGAAGTAAAAGCTCTCTATGGCAAACCCAAGTACTGGACTTGGAACGAAACTGGTACTATCACAAACAACAATTTCAAAGCTGAGTTGAGTGGTGGTGCTGAACTGTCACAAGACATTACGACGGATGACGAGACCCTGTACAAAGAACAGAAAATAAGTACGACGGCTAACAATGTTGATTACTTTGGAAACACTACAAGCCATACAATCACGATCGGGGATGGGACTTGGACTTATGCTGGGGTTAAGGATGTTACGAATGTGGATGCAGTTGGGAGTAATTTTGTTGAGGATTTCTCGAAAGGTGGGGCGAAGGAAATCAACAACCCTGTTTTGAATGCCACAAACTGGGTAGATAATAATGGAGATGGTGTGCCTGATTATTGGAGTACTGGTAATTCTCCTGTTTTGTCTGTAGTAACTGGAAATGGATTCTCCGGAAATGCTCAACGTATAGAAAATAGTGCTTCTGGGCAAGGGTATTTATACCAGAACAATGTTATAAATGTAACTAATATTGGTGAAATTTATAAGATTCGCGTAAGGTATCGTAGTAATGTTACTTTAAAAATAGGATTTTTTACGAAATTGTATCCGCATTCTAATACGGGAAATGCAGTCGAATATGTTGGATATGAAATTGCATCGAGTACAGGACAGAAAACTCTATATGTAATGCCAAACACAAGCGTAGAAGGAGACTGGGTAGAAATAGATGAGATTGAAGTTTATAAAGTCTCCAACGGCAATCACGGCCTTGCTCAAGGTGGCCTTGAAGCAAACCAGCCTGTCTTCCCGTATGCGTGGGAGTTTGATGGGGTGGATGACTATGTGGATTTTGGGGATGTGTTTAACATAAAAGATCATTCGGCCATAATTCCGTTTTGGTTTAAAACAAGTTCTACAAAAACATATCTGCCTTTGTTTGGGAAAAGCGAATCAGCTACATCAAATGGATTTACTTTTTATCTTTCTGCTGGATATTTTAGACTCAATGTGGGGGATGGGACAAATAGTACATCTCATTATTTCGATTCAATTGATCACAGAGATGGTGAATGGTACTTTGGCACTTTAATCTATGATTCACAGAATACAAAGTGGTTGGTTTATCTTGATGCCGAGTTTGTAGGAGATTGGGTTTCTCCCTATACGTATTTTGAGAACACCGATCATTTTCGAGTTGGTAAGTTCTGGGGTGATCTTTATGAAGGTCAGCTTTCATTATTGCCTTATTATCTATTCGACGGTCAAGACGGTCGTGCCAGTGTGATGCCATCGAACTACTACCAACGTTACATCCAAAAAATCTATAACAATACACGGAGGTATTTCCAATGATTCGTGCAACTATGTTACAAATTGTAACAATGTTACTTATCCTCGTATTCAATACGAGGGGGCAAACAATACGACACTTTATGGGCGTATCTAAAGTTGTGACGGTAAAGATCGATACGAAGAAAGATACAGTGATGAAAAAGAATCGTGTTGAAAAGCTAAGTGCATGGAAAGACTCAACCCGTTACTACAAGCAACAACTACACAAAGCCCAACGACTATTACACAAGCAACAGTCTTTAGTTGAATATGCCCGTTTTGTTAGGCACCAAAGGCAGCTGAAAAAGGCCGGATTTGTTCGCCTTTATTATGTGATCTGTGCCAAAGACACATCGGACTTATTTGCTAAATACGGATTGAATGCTTCCATAAGATGGAGTCAGTCTCGTCTGTCTCTTGACAGTACTTGTGCTGTAATAGAGCAACGAATCAATAAGAGTCGAATCAAAGAGGTAAAGCGTGCCTACAAAGACGGGTTGATTAAAGTATGGGGTGTGTACCCTGATATAGGGAAGGTACGTAAGTACCTTTCTAATTGGAAAAATGGGTTTGTAGAAAAGGAGGTGAAAGGTGGCAAAGAGGCCAAAGAAATGGATGCAAAAAGCTTTTAAGCCCAGTCGTCGTGGTCTATTGACGGCAAAGGCTGAGAAAGCAGGTTTTAAAAGTGCCAGTGCATTTGCCCGACACGTTCTTAAGAACAAAGACAGGTATGACTTAAGAACACGACGTCAGGCACAGGCTGCATTGAACGCAATTAAGTCGAAGAAAGGGAGGAAGTAAAATGCCCAGAGCTATTGATTTAACAGGCAGAAGATTTGGGCGTTGGACTGTATTAGAATACTCGCATAGCGCAGGAGTACCTAAAAAGAGGTACTGGCTGTGTAAATGTGATTGTGGAACAGTTCGTAATGTTGCAAGCGGTGACTTACTGAGTGGGAGGTCGAAAAGCTGTGGCTGCTTGCAAAGAGAAGCTGCAGCTAAAGCGCAAAGAAAGCATGGCCATACATCTACTACTAGTGTGTCTAAAGAGTGGCGTGCCTGGAAAGCTATGAAGGAGCGGTGTTATAACCCTAATCATAAGTCATACATTGACTATGGAGGTCGTGGAATAAAAGTTTGTGATAGGTGGTTGCATTCATTTGAGAACTTTTTAGCTGATATGGGAGAAGCTCCTACTGCTATGCACAGTCTTGATAGAATAAATGTTAATGGTGATTACTCTCCAGAGAATTGCAGATGGGCTACTGCTACTGAGCAGGCTAGAAATACTAGAAGAAGCTTTTTTGTTGTTATTGGTGGTGTTAGAAAGACTGTTGCTGAGTGGGCTGAGATTGTTGAAATGAGACCATCCACAATATTTAAAAGATTAGCAAGAGGCTGGACTTATAGTCAAGCTGTGTTAGGAAAGGGGGTGTATGTTGGGTAAGAATTCATATTTTGGAGTTCCTTTTGATTACTGGCATGGACTGATTCCTCTTATCACACAAGTCGTATTGTACCCAATTGCTATGAAGTATTGGTCATCTGTATCTCTATACATAGTTATAATCACCTCTTTGCTGTTATGGACACTGCAGTTTGTAAACGAGTGGACTCAGGCAGTTGACAGCAATATAGTTGTGAAGTATGGTTGCTATGAGAACTTTCAATACAACAGTCGACGGGATACTCGATTCTTTGTAATTGGGTGGATGCTCGGATTGTTTATTGGCCTTGTGCTGGGGGGAATATGGATTGCTATTTGACGGCTCTCTTATATGCAGTGATCGTTGGAGTGTTTGATTATACGATAAAAGGAGTCGTTGCATATAACAAACTACATACATTTTACAGAGGCTGGAGCTGGCATATAACAATCTTTATTGGCTACGTACTGTTGCTGGTAGCTAAGGCAGGCACAATGGGCAACTGGAACATATTATGGATGTTGCCTGCTTATAGCGCCGAAGATGCAACATACTACATAATCGATTCGGTGAGAAAGAAGCGGGTGTGCTACAATTCCTGGTTGGGAATCTGGCGCACACCTGCCCAATACTGGATAACAATATTAGTCATCAATTTAGTAACACTAACAGGAGGGTTTGTATTATGACAGAATCCATAATTCTTGCAATCGCAGCTCCCATTGTAACATTCTTATTGGGGCTCATCATCAAATCGCCGTTATACCAGAAGACTACACACTTGGTACAAGACATCATCAAGTATGCGTCTGATGGTAAACTGACGGTTGATGAGCTGGAGTCTCTATACGATCAGATTGGAGCGATCTTAAAGGACGTGAAGAGGAAATGACTTCCACTTCTGTGGGAGGGCATGGTGTGTAGGGGAACATGGATGTTCCCCAGCACTATGTTACAAAATGTAACAAAGTGAGTGATCATTATGAAACCAAAAAAGATCGACATTGACAAAATAAACAGACTCGAATCAAGTGCATCTAAACTTGGCCTACCGGTAGTAGAGCCAATCCCAGTTGGAGAGGTGCAAGAATATTCTTTAGTGCGAATGATTCCATATTACGTAATCAGATATGGGATGGAACTTGAGCGTCTTGCCCCATTTGTAAAGAATAAGTGGCTTAGCTATCTACTGGTGGGCGTGTCGAAGACGTTGTACTTAATAGGGAGGTATTATAAGATCGTATGAATGGCAATGGTGATAATCGTTTTAAGAGTTGGATAAGCGACACATGGCGTCTTATCGTAGCTGCCTTAATATCATCTGTATTATCAATAGGCGGTTACAATGTGATCTCAGCTCCCTCTGGATTAACAGGCAACAGTGCAATTGATGTTGCTGTGATGAATGAGCGGGTTAAACAGAACAAATCCCGCATTGATGAGAACTACGAAAAGATGTGTCAAGAATTAAAAGCTCTGAATGCAAAAGTTGAACAAATCAACGAATCAATAATAGAATTACAAGTACTAGTGAAGGATGGAATAGAAGATGGCAGACATAAGAGTTATTCGGGTTATAGAAAATAAAGATGGTACGTTTGGAGTATTGGTCGTTGGAGATACTCCAATCGGCGTGACTCTTGAGTTGCCTTGGAGGGACAATGAGCCATTTAAGTCTTGTATTCCATCCGGCTCTTACACATGTCGGCGTGTGATGTCTATGCATCACGGAGAAGTGTTTGAGGTACAAGGAGTGCCTGGCCGTAGCGATATATTGATACATAAAGGAAACCTAAGTGACGACACAGAAGGATGTATTTTAGTGGGAGAAGAGTTTGGTGTATTGAGTGGACGGCCTGGGATATTGAGGAGTGGGGCGGCCTTCAATGAATTGATGAGTCGTCTCTACAACAAGGATGAAATAACAATGGAGGTGCAGTACTGCAATGGAAGTAATGTTGCCTGAAATAGACGAATCTGTCGAATCAATTCTGGCCGCATCATCTATCAACACAGCGTACTTTGGGAAGCTATTTCTGGATGATATATTTACAGCTCCCTACAACGTGTTGCATAATGAGATATTCTCATTAATTGATAGTGGCTACAAAAGGGTGGTTATTGCTGCACCTCGTGGTATTGGGAAGACGTCTATTGTTCGGGCACGGATTATTAGAGACATTTTATTTCGGAAAGTCCATTTTGTAGTATACATAAGCCACAGTGAAACGATGGCTATTATGCAGACTGAGAATATTAAGTCAGAGTTAATGGGCAATCCCACGATTAAGAAATTCTTTGGTGACGTGACGGTGTCGTATTCGAAGACTGGAGATGAGACATTTTCTAAGAAGAGTTGGGTAGCTTTCGGTGATGTATTTGTGTTGCCGAGGGGTGCTAAACAGCAGGTGCGTGGTTTGAACTGGCGCAATCACCGTCCGGATTTAATTATTATTGATGACCTTGAAGATATAAAAGAAGTTAAAAATGAACAGCTGCGATTTGAGTTGAAGCAATGGTTCTTTGGCGATGTTATGAAGTCTATTGACAAATACAGGAATGACTGGACAGTCATCTACATTGATACATTAAAACATGAGGATTCTCTATTACAGACACTGCTTGATAGTCAAGACTGGATTGGAACTACATTGTCTGTATGCGATGATGATCTTGTGTCTAAAGTCCCTGATTATATGACGACTGAAGAAATAAAGGCCGAGTACGAGAGTGCTCTTGAGAAGGGCGTTGTTGACACATTCTACATGGAGCTGATGAATAAAGCGACAGGTGGGAAACATGCCCCCTTCAAGGCTGAATACTTTCGACACTACAATGAAGATGATGAGTTCTTTGTTAAGCTGTTGGAGGAGAGGCAGATTGAAACTGTCGTGCTGGTTGACCCAGGGCGTACAAAGACTGCACACAGTGCAGATACGGCAATAGTAGGTATTGGAGTTGATCTCAGAGGAAATAGGTTGTTCATCCGAGACATTGTGGCACGGCCTATGACTCCTGACGAATTGTACGCAGAAATGTTTGCGATGGCTGATCGTCTTGAAGCCCGCGTGATTGGAGTTGAAGACAAAGGTCTGAAGGAATTCATTCAACAGCCTATTAAGAATGAGATGATGCGTAGGGGCAAGATGTATGAATTGATTTGGCTCATCCCACGACGGGGCGTTGAAGAGGCTGGGAAGGTAGAGCGTATTCGTTCTCTCGTGCCGTATTACAGACAGGGACTAGTATACCACAATAAGCAAGTGTGCAGTATCTTGGAACAACAACTCTTATCCTTCCCAAAGGCGAAGAAGTGGGATGTTATGGATGTTACGGCGTATATAGTAGAAATGATGGACGTTGGAGGTCGGTTCTTCTATCCTAAAGACCTGGTAGATGACCCGAACTACGACGTCGAGCAAGAGTATAAAGAACTTGAACAGCTCGATGAGGAGCCAATACCAGATGACTGGATGGTCATTTGATAACTATGTTACAAAATGTAACACAAGGAGTGTGATAAAATGAAGGATTTAGGCTACAAATATCCAACAAAAGTGCGGATGGTTCCTGGCACTAAAGAACATGATGATCTTGTTCGCCTACTAATGGAGCTTGCTACATCTTCATATAATGCGATGTCTGACAAATATGACACGTGGGATGAGATTGGCAACTCGTTGAGTGCCTACGTACAGTTGGATGATGATGAGCAGGACGTGCTGGAAGGAGACGACCGAAAGCCCGTTTCAATAGTCGTCCCAATTATGTTTGCATCTCTCGAAACAATATTAACGTATTTAGTGGCTGCATTCATCAACAACCCAATATTTCGCTATGAGGGGATTGATGCAAGTGACCATGCTGGTGCAGCTCTTCTCGAAACATTAGTCGATTATCAGACGACAAAGGCGAAAGTTCCATTATATCTACATACAATCTGGCGTGATGCGTTGGCCTATGGAGTGGGTGTAGGTGTTGTAGGATGGGAACAGGTTACAAGGAAGAGGACTGTTAGAGGGAATCCTATTATGGATAAGTTAGCTATGCTATTCCCAGGCATTTCATATGCTCGTACCAGTAGCGTAGTAGTCGACCAGACGAGTACTCTATTCTCGATTGACCCATATCGATTTCTGCCTGACCCTAACATGCCTGTAATGGATGTACAGAGGATGAGCTATGTTGGATGGTACGATCGTGATACATTACGTAATCTGCAAATACTAGAGGCAGAGGACAGTGAGATATTTAATGTTGATTATTTGAAAGACGTAGGAGATGGACGTCTGCAGTTTTTGAAAAACAATGAGTCTGTGTATCCTACTCACGGCGATGATGAATTGACTAAGCCTATTGATGTGCTGTATATGTATGCTAAAATTCGCCCATCTGACTATGGGTTGAGTGCGTCAAAGCAGATTGAGAAATGGTTCTTTATGATTGGTGCTGGGTCAATCCTGTTAAAGGCACAGCCCCTCAAACTCGATCACGATATGTTCCCAGTTGTTGTTACGTCTCCGGATTATGATGGTCATAGTATGACACCTACGTCACGTCTTGAAGTGCTGTATGGGATGCAGAAGACAATTGACTGGTTGTTCTCGTCTCACATTAAGAATGTCCGAAAGGCGATTAATGATATGATTGTAGTCGACCCATACCTTGTGAATATGGCTGACTTAACACGTCCTAGTGCTGGCCGTATCATTAGGTTGAGGAAAGCTGCTTGGGGTCGTGGAGTTAGTGGGGCAGTTGAGCAATTGAAAGTCGTTGATGTTACGAAAGACCACATTTCAGATGTGATGTTCTTATTTGATATTGTACAACGTGTAAGTGCAGCAACTGATATGGTGCAAGGGATTATGAGGCGCTCATCTGAGCGGCGGAGTGCAACGGAGGCAGCCGGAGCACGTGAGTCGTCATTGACTCGATTGGAGCATATTGCAAAAATAATCTCATACCAGTCAATGCAGGATATTGGCTATATGTTTGGAGCACAGACAATACAGTTAATGAGTGATCAGATGATCGAACGTATTGGAGCGAAAGTAGCTGAACAATTAAAATCTGAATATGGAGTCGACCCAAGTCCAAAACTACTAAACATGGAGTATGATGTAAAAGTGCATGATGGTAGTGTGCCTGGGGGTGAGAATGGGCAGTTGTGGGTTCAGCTATACCAAATAATGCTACAAAACCCAGAGTTGGCTGGACAGTTTGATATGGTACGTATCTTTAAGCACATTGCTCGTAATCTGGGTGCAAAGGAAGTCGAGTCCTTTGTACTAAAGGCAAAGCCCTTAACACCTGATCAGATTGACAAAGGAGTACAACAAGGTAATTTAGTTCCGTACAATCAATATTTTAGTGGAGGTCAAAATGTACAAAGTGAAGAGCCGAGCGGAGGACCTGAAGGAGTTCCTCAACTCCCAAATATGGGCTGATATTGTAGGCTTTGTGGGAGACATTCTGCAAGACGCAAAGAGCTCGTTAGAGACTGTAGATGACTGGGATACGCTGTTGCGTCTGCAGGGGGAAATTGCAGCCTATCGTCGTATGATGGCTGTAGTAGATGTTATGATTCATGAACAGGAATTGTTAAACCAAAGTAAAACTAAACATAAGAAAGGAGCTCGTCATGGGGTTGAAGGATGACATTGATGCAATCTTGAACGGCATCAAGGACAATGGAGGGGGCAATCCTGAGCCCAAGGACACACCTAATCCTGATGATGACAAGGATGTGAAGGATGTAAAGGATAATAAAGATGAACCTGAACCGAAGGATGATGGCACTGATGTAGATGATGGTGGAGACGGGGGCGAT
>Ga0256842_1001115_pt1 | contig 22267 bp, 18 predicted proteins | sample 4559240metaG_FD_185973 | JGI IMG/M metagenome (GOLD analysis project Ga0256842, IMG submission 185973) | Hydrothermal vent microbial communities from Guaymas Basin, Mexico - 4559-240 | ecosystem: Environmental > Aquatic > Marine > Hydrothermal vents | place: Mexico: Guaymas Basin | collected... | reverse complement strand
AAAAGGTTTGAAATGACGCTTGGAGAGAAAATAAAATTCTTTAGAGAAAACAAAGGGCTTAATTTAAGCGAGCTTGCAAAAAAAGCGGGGGTTGCAAAGTCCACACTTTTCAAAATAGAAGAAAACAAAACCAATCCGACCATCAATACCATCTGGGCGATAGCCGAAGTTTTGGGAGTGCCTTTTGGAGAGCTTGTGGGAGAGGGTGAGATTAAGGGTGAGGGTGTGAGTGTCGTTTTAATAGAAAAAACGGATGAGTTTGAGAGTTATAAAATGAACCTCAAAACCGGGGCCGAATATATTGCAAAGCCGCATTTCGCCGGAGCGGTTGAGAGAATATATGTTTTAAAAGGCGTCGTGAAAGTCGGAAACGTTGATAATATTCATACCCTGCATTCGGGTGAGATATTCGAATTTGAAGCCGATAAAACTCATATTTATTCGGCTATTACACCTTCAACCCTTATCGTTACGATTTATTATCCAAAAGAGAAATATTTTAAAGAAGATATATTTGTGGACGTGTTTGACGAAGAAGTTTATGAGAGATTGAATAACTTAATCAAAAAAGGCGTTGGAATTATCAGGGTTATTGCAAAACACGACAAGTTTGACGCCGAGAATGTAGTAAAAAACGAGCACGGGATTTTCATATACGGCGATATAAACGTTAAATTTGACGAAGCTTTGAGTATGAGGGAATTTGAAAGAAAAGAAATTTTAAAAAACTTCAGTGAAGAAAATATTTATGCGGCGTATCTCGCTCTTATAGGGGAAGTGGAAAGGGCGAAGGAATTAGTGGAAAATGGACAATGGAAAATGGAAAATTAGGGATTTAGTCTGATGAAGAAATTTTTGTTTTTAATTTTGGGAATTTTTCTGTTTGGAGGCATATATAAATATAACGGCAAAATATATGAATACGAAGTTATCGATACCGTTGACATCATATGCGACAAAGAGATAAAAAATAAATCTTTTATCTGTTGTAATAGAAGATTTTTTTCCTTTGAGGATATGGAAAAATTCATTGTCACCGGTAAAATGCCCGATTATTCGTATTTGTATAATGTTGACTGCAAAGGGTATAAAACTAATGTAGAAGAATTTAAAGAAGCTTTGAAAAATGGGGATTTTGAAAAAGCTGAAATAATGCTTCAAAAAGAAAAATCACTTGCAAAATACGGATACGATGTTGTTTTAGAAACAAAAGATTATAAAAAAATCGCCGAATTGTTAAAGCCTTACGCAAAAGTTCCGGATAAGGTATTAATCGAACTTGCAAACAAAGCAGAGTTTGAAAAACTTGATTATTTTGTAAAAGATAAAAAAGTTTTTGCAAAGAAATATTTTTGGAAACTTAACAGGAGGTTTTATAAACATTACGGCTTAAAATTTTTAGATATCTTTGATAAGAAAAAACTATATTCACTTGATTCTTTTGATTTAAAAAGGGCGATAGGAATTACGGATGATGATTTTTTAAAAGGTTATTTGTGTGAAAATGAAATTTTTTGGCAAGAACCTCTTGATATTGAATATTGCAAATTTATGCCTAAAAATTCAACTTATTATCTTGCAATTTTTGATATAGACGCAGCTATTGAAAAGCTAAAAAAAGTAAAAATAAAATATAGTGGCAACAGCGATACTTTTTTTAAAAACGCAATGCTTTTAAATCTTTATTTAGTAAAAAACGATATTAAAAACGCAAGAAAAACGTATAAAAAAATGTTTGAGGCCTGTTATAAAAATCATACTTCATTAGGGAGTAAATTTTTAGGTTTCGTATTTTCTTTCTTTTTTCCTGATTCAATTTATAAAGAGAATCCAGTTAAGGATTGTAGATACATTGTAGATAGAAATGTTAAAAGGAATTATAAATGGCTAAAACTTTTTTATGATTATAATTTATCGTTAAGGAAACTGAGATGAACAAAGAAAAAAAAGGACTTCTAGAAATGATAGGGGCTACTTTTATCTGGGGAAGTACGCCTCTTATGTCGATATATTCATCTCTTCCAAGCGGGGTGTTTGTGTTTTTCAGGGTCTTTTTTGCGTTTCCTTTTATACTATATTTTGCGATTAGGCGCAGCGGAATAAGGGAGTTTTTGAAACTGCGTCCTTTTTGGCCTTTGCTGTTTAGCGGAATTGCGCTTGGTGTTAACTGGGTGTTTTTTTTCCTCTCTTTTAATTATACGGATGTGGCGACGGCTGTCAGTATTTATTATGCGGGACCGATAATATCTTTATTGCTTGCGGTGCTGTTTTTAAAAGAAGAGATTAATATCTTTATTGTAATTGCGGTCATTTTGGCTTTTGCAGGGGTGATTGTGAGTAACGGGGGAATGAGTCTGAGCAAAGGTGCTTTTATTGCCTTACTTGCGGCGGTTAGTTACGGGCTTTTGGGCTTTTTTTCAAAAATAGCCACAATGCACCATAGACCCGCCGCGGTTACGGCATGGCAGATTCTTATATCTATGTTGATTACGGCTCCTTTTTTGTTTTTAAGTAAGTGGCATTTGAGCGTTCAGGGAGTGATAATCGCCTTAATTACGGGGGTTATACATACGGCTTTGGCGCTTTTTTTGTGGTATGACGCACTTAATTATATTAAGGTTTCCGTTGCTTCCGTGCTGCAGTATTTAGATATTGTATTTGCGGTAATTTTGGCGTTTTTGTTTTTAGGACAAACACCGAGTTTAAATCAAATAACGGGGGCGGTGTTGATTATTGTCGCCGGAGTTTTGTCTTTAAGATATAAGAATTAAAAAACAGGTACGTAAGTGTCCAGCTTAGGAGGCGGGGACTGTTTTGTGAAAAGTTCTTTGCGGCCGTTTATTTCATAATAATGAACGCCTTTTGGGATTTTGAATTTTCTAATAAGTTCGGGATGGATTTGAAGAAGGTTTTTGTAAAAGTAAGCAAAAGCCGGAGCCGAAACCCTGCCTCCCGACATTCTTTTTCCAAGAGAACTCGAATCGTCGTTTCCGAACCATACAAGAGTTTCGCTGTTGGGTGTAAATCCGCAAAACCATGCATCCCTGAAATCGTTTGTGGTACCAGTTTTACCGGCTATTTCAATACCTTTAACCCTTGCGTTTCTACCCGTTCCTTTTTTTACTACGTCCTCTAAAATATTAATCATTAAATATGCCTGGTAATCGGGCTCGATATATTCATGTTTTTGTTCGGTCGTTATCGTTATGTTTTCACGTGGTATTCTTATTTTTTTTACTATATGAACTTTGCTTTTAACGCCGTAATTACTGAATATCGTATACAGTTCACCGAACTTCCACAAACTCTCACCTACGCTTCCAAGGGCAATGCTGAGGTTGTTCGGAAGTTTGTCAAAACCGAAGTTATACATTTCTTTAAGTACCGTATCCAGTCCCATGGAGAGTACAAGATTGATAGTGGCTAAGTTTCTGGAGTGTACCAATGCTTCTCTTAGCGTTATAAGTCCCAAAGTGTTTTTTTCATAGTTTTTAGGCTTCCAGTATTTGTCTTCTTCGGGTGTGTCGCTCGGGATTTTAAACGTACGGCTGATATCCGGAATCATGCTTGCCGGGTTGTATCCGATATTTAAAGCAATTTGGTATATAAACGGCTTAATGGCGCTTCCCACGCTTCTTTTCGACTGAACGGCGCGGTTAAATTTGCTTTTTTCATAGTCCGCTCCCCCTACAATCGCCATTATTTCACCAGTTTGAGGGTTTATGTTGATCATAGCGCCGTTTAGCTGTGTGGCGTTAAGTTCAGGGTTTAGTTTAAGCACTCTTTCTTTATTCCATTTTATTGTGGTTTGGGCTATTTTTTGTGTGGGAAGGTCTATAGTAAGATATATATCATAGCCCCTGCTAAACAGATCTTTATATTTCGGAAGCAGTTTCATAATAGCCGTATCCACTGCGTAAGGCGCCTGGTTTTTTAGCATTTTTTTATAAACTTTAGGACGAGCTAAAATCGCCTGTTTGTATTCGCTCGGGGAGATCCATCCTAAAAGATACATTCTTTTAATGATTCTGTCCGCCCTTTTGACATTCAAATCATAGTTTTTTGTAGGATCATAAAGTGAAGGACCTTTAGGAAGGGCTATAAGCATAGCCGTTTCTTTTAAACTCAGGTCTTTTAAATTTTTGTGAAAATATCCGTATGCGGCGGTTGCAATGCCATAATAACCGTGACCAAAATATATCTGATTTAAGTATCTTTCAAGTATTTCCTCTTTTGTAAGGAAATGTTCTACTTTCATCGAAATTATCATCTCTTTAAGTTTTCTCTCAATGGTTTTTTTGCGGTTTAGATAGATGTTTCTTACTAGCTGCTGTGTTATTGTGGAGGCGCCTTCCACTTTTTTCCCGGCTTTTATGTCTTTGATAAGGGCTCTTAAGATGGCGTTGAAATTTATTCCCTCATGCTCGAAAAACGAAGTGTCTTCAGTGGCGATAAGCGTTTCTATTACGCGTCCCGGTATATCGTCGTATTTTACGTAAAAGCGGTTTTCGTTTTGGTATTTGACTGCTAACAGTTTTCCGTTCCTGTCGTAAAACCTGGCACTGAGAGGAGGATTGTAGTATATGATTTTTTCACTTGCGAAACGGGTTGAATTATATAAGTAGGCAAAATACGCCAATATTCCCAATGCAACTGAAATTCCTAAAATCAGAAAAAAAGTAAAAAAATTTTTTAACAAATTATTCCTTTAAGAAATCTATTGTTTTGGAAATTATATCAATTTCGACGCCGACTCGTCCAATTAGTCTGAAAATAGGGGTTTTTACCGTAGGAGGCCTAATGGCTCCTATCAGTATGTTGCGGTTAAATAATTGCTTTTGCTTTAAAAGGAGTGCGTTATTGTCTTGGGCGGGCAGAATTTTAATTAAAGAATCTGAATTTAAGATTAATTTTCTCTTATTTGTTTCATTTTTATAAAAATTCCCGTTTTTTTCTATCTCTTCAAGGGCGTAATACGCTAAAAGTGCGTCGACGGGACTCAGAGCCGTGGTGTAAATTACGCTTTTGGCCCTGTTTAGAAGATATGAAATAATTTCTTCATTAGCTAAAATATACGCTCCATAGCTTCCAAGCGCCTTTCCGAGTGTTCCCATTTTGATTGTTTTGTCGGGATTAAGTCCGTATTCGTCCGTAATACCCATAAGATTTCCGCCAAGAACTCCTACGCTGTGGGCTTCATCGATTATAAGCTTTCCGATTTGCTGTGCGTAATCGGTTATATTTTTATCCACTTTGTCGCCCGCCATAGAATATACGCCTTCAACGGCAGTGAATACACGCTTGTAGGATTTATAATCTTTTGATTTTTCACTCAGGTCTTTTATGTCGTTGTGTTTAAAAAACCTCACTTCCGCGCCCGTCAGTCTGCTTCCGACTATGCCGCTTGCGTGGTATTCTTCGTCCACCAAAAAAAGATCACCCCTTCTTCCAAGTTCAAACAGGGCCATATTTGCCAAAAATCCGCTGCCAAGCACCAATGCTTCTTCAAATCCGTTTAGGGCTTTCAGTTTGTCTTCGAGCAGTTTGTGTGCCGGGTGGTATCCGTTTACGAGCATTGATGCTTTTGCACCGTGGGAGTCAAACTCCATTGCATGTGAAAAAGCGTTTTGGCGCACGGTTTTGTTTTCCGCAAATCCTAAATAGTCGTTGCTGGCGAGGTCTATTATGTTTTGAGGGTATGCTTTTCTTTCGCGGAGTCTGTTTTTTTTCTTTAAAACTTCCAATTCTTTGTTATACATTATTGTTTTGAAACCTTTTTTGTTAAAATTTTATCAAAAAAGGCCTTTTATGGATATAAGAAAAAAGTTTTTGGAATTTTTTGAAAGCAAAGGGCACAAGGTTTACCCTTCGGCGCCCCTTGTTCCGGATGATCCGACACTTTTGTTTACAAATGCGGGGATGGTTCCGTTCAAACCCATTTTTACGGGAGAAAAACCGGCTCCTACGCCGCCAAGAGCCTGCAGCTCACAGCTTTGTATGAGAGCCGGCGGAAAACATAACGACCTTGAGAATGTGGGATATACAAACAGACACCATACCCTTTTTGAAATGCTCGGAAATTTCAGTTTCGGGGATTATTTTAAAAAAGAAGCAATCGCTTATGCGTGGGAATTCGTAACCGAAGTGCTTGAACTTCCAAAAGAAAGATTATGGATTACGATTCACGACAGCGACGACGAAGCGGGTAAAATCTGGGAAAAATACGTTCCTAAAGATAGAATCGTTAAAATGGGCGATAAAGACAACTTCTGGCAGATGGGTGACACTGGGCCATGTGGGCCGTGCAGTGAGATACATTTTGACCAAGGTGCCGATAAATTCAATTCTCCTGAAGACTATCTCGGGGGAGAGGGAGACAGATTCCTTGAAATCTGGAACCTTGTGTTTATGCAGTATAACCGTGATGAAAGCGGAAAACTCACTCCCCTTCCGAAACCTAGTATCGATACGGGAATGGGCTTAGAGAGAATTACGGCTATTAAAGAGGGAGTAACAAGCAACTACGATAGCTCTATCTTCAGACCGTTACTTGAAAAAATTGTGGAAATTACAGGTAAAGAATATCATACGGACAAAAGAGGTGCGAGCCACAGGGTAATTGCGGATCACATAAGAGCGGTTACTTTCCTGACAGCTCAGGGAGTGCAGTTCAGCAGGGAAGGAAGAGGATACGTACTTAGAAGAATCTTAAGAAGAGGCGTTAGACACGGATATCTTTTAGGACAAAGAGAACCGTTTATGTACAAAATCGTAGATACCCTTGCAGAGCAGATGGGTGAGCAGTATCCGTATCTTATTGAAAAGAAAGAAGCCGTAAAAGACACTATTAAACTTGAAGAAGAGAGATTTTTCGAAACGATTGACAAGGGAATGCAGTTATTTGAAGAAGAGCTTAAAAAAACAACGGGCGGTACCTTCAGCGGTGAGGTTGCGTTTAAACTTTACGACACATACGGATTCCCGCTTGATTTGACCCAGGATATGCTTAGAGAGGTAAACAAACAGGTTGATATGAAAACATTTAACGCACTTATGCAGGAACAAAAAGAAAGAGCCAGAGCAAACTGGAAAGGAAGCGGAGACGTTAAAATCAACCTAAAAGATCTTGAAAAGGTGGGAAACAACGAATTCGTAGGATATGAGCATACGGAGTATAAAACTAAAGTAAAAGCCCTTTTTGATGAAAATATGAATATGGTTGAGTCGCTTGACGGCAGCGGATGGGTTATGCTTGAGAAAACTCCTTTTTACGCGGAAAGCGGTGGACAGGTAGGAGATAAAGGTGAACTTCTTAAAGATGGAAAAGCAGTCGCAAAAGTAGTGGATACCAAAAAATTTGACGACAAAAATTTAAGTAAAGTCGTTGAATCCGAGCTTAAAACCGGTGATGAAATGGTGGCTAAAGTAGATGAAAGCAGAAGTGAAATCGCCAAAAACCATACGGCTACACACTTATTGCATGCGGCACTTAGAAAAGTGCTTGGTGAGCATGTGACACAGGCCGGGTCTTTGGTTGAAGCAAACAGACTCAGATTCGACTTTACACATCCAAAAGCGCTTACAAAAGAAGAACTTGACACTATAGAAGAGATGGTAAACAGGGTGATTGCCAAATCAATTCCGGGCGAAGTTAAGGAAATGAGCATTGATGAAGCTAAAAAAATGGGTGCGATGGCGCTTTTCGGTGAAAAATACGGAGATGTCGTAAGGGTTGTGAGATTCGGAGATTTTAGCGTGGAGCTTTGCGGGGGTACGCATGTAAACAACACGGCTGAGGTTAACAGCTTTTATATCATTAAAGAAAGCGGTGTAAGTGCCGGGGTTAGAAGAATTGAAGCCGTTGCTGGATTCGGTGCGTACAGATACGCCAAAGGATTCAGGGATCTTGTGGAAGAGATTAAGAGCGAAAACAAAGCAAAAGATCTAAAAGCGTTTGTAGAAAAACAAAAAGAAGAAATTAAAAAACTAAAAACCGAAATAAAAGAGCTTGAAAAAGCGGCGGTTAAAGAGATTAAGCCTGTTAGCAAAGACGGAATCAACTATGTGATCGAAAGAATAGACAATGCGAATCTTAGGGAAATCGCAACGGATCTTAAAGGAAGGTTTGATAAGCTTGTAGCGTTTTTAGCCGGAGTTAACAAAGGCAAAGTGACACTTGTGGCGGTATCTACCGTTGATGGTGTAAAAGCCGGGGATTTGATTAAAAATTACGCGCCAATTGTTGGCGGAAAAGGCGGGGGAAAACCTGATTTCGCACAGGGCGGGGGTAAAGATGCTTCTAAAATTGATGAGATGCTAAAAAAAGTAAAAGAGGATTTCAATATATAAATAAGGGGAATGGATGAAAATTTTGCTTGTTGAGGATGATAAACAATTAGGTAGAGCATTAAAAAAAACATTAGAGGCCAAAGGTTATGAAGTTAATCATATAGAAGACGGGGAAGATGCTTTTAATGATATTTTGATTCATGAATACGATGTTTATCTTCTGGATATAAACTTACCTAAAATTGACGGACTTAAGTTAATAAAACTTATCCGTCATAAAAATCCTCAAGCTATTATAATTATGATAACCGCATCTGCGCAGATAGAAGATATGGAAAAAGCTTACGGTGAAAATCATGACGGATGTGATGAATATATAAAAAAACCTTTTCATTCCGAAGAGCTGCTGCTAAGAATAAATCATTGGCTCAAAGTAAAAAAAGAAACATGTGTTAAAAAAGAAGAAAAAAACAAAATAACATTTGAGAATATGGAATTTTATTTTGATACGTATGATTTATATATTGACGGAGTGATGGCGAATCTTAGGAAAAAAGAAAAAAGACTTCTTGCAGTTTTGTTGAAAAACATGGGAAAAACGGTTACAAAAGAAGATATTGTAAAGTTTGTATGGGAAGATGAAACAAAAAAAGATTATCCTTTAAGACAGCTTGTAAGCGAACTGAAAAATAAGTTGCCGAAAGATTATATTACTTCGGTGGTAGGGATAGGATACAGGTTTGATAAAAAATAAAATAACTCTAAATAAGTTTATTTTTTTATTTTTTGTCGTAGTAACGTTAGTGACTTTTACGGTTGTTTATATACAGTACCGCAGTTCAAAACATATACTGATACAGAGTTATGTGAATAAATACGCTTTTCAATCCCTTCAAATCAAAGAAAAATTCAAAAATATTTTTGATAAAGCTTTATATACATTTAAAAGTCATGAAAAAATTGACATTGATAAACTGTATCTTCTTCCTTTTTTTTATGAAAAAGGGCGTATAAACCTGAAAAATGTCGAAAAAGTTTTAAATTCCAATGATATTGGCAAAGGACATTATGAAATCTTTGTAATAAACGGGGATTATAAAATTGTAGACGCGACTTATAAACCGGATATCGGTTATGATTTAGGTAAATTTCCCGCATTTAAAAAAGTTTTGGATGATATATTTAAAGGGAGAGAAAAAATAGACATTTCTCCTATTTTTTTAGATATAAGCTCCATGAATTTAAAAAAATATTATTTAATAAGTTCTCCCGATAAAAAATATCTGTTACAACTCGCTTATGTAGTAGATATATACGGTGATTTAAAAAAAGTTTATAATTTTATAAAACCGTCCGTTAAAGATTTAAAACTTTATTTTATAAATAAGTACATGATATACAATATAAATATGGAAAAGAGATATCAAAAAAAACTTCCTTTAAACATGTTATACAAAGAATCACTGCAGATATTAAACGATATGATTAAATGTGAAGGTTATAAATATAAAAATTTGAATGTAGTCCAGAAAAACGAAATGTTGTTTAAAAAGGTGGTTGATTTATTCGAAAACAACAATAACATCATAAAAAAAATTGATTTAAATAAAAACGAACTGATAATGTATACCCTTATAAATTCCGTATTTGACAGAACGGATAACAGGGTTATTATTAAAACCGTGTACGATATCAAAACTTTAAAACACGATTTAAATCAGCTGTTGAACAATATGCTGTTTGTTCTTTCTTTTTTAATAATAATATTCGTTCTTATGTATATTATAATTATTTATCATTCATCTCAAACAATAATTAAACTGGTCAACTTAATGAAAAAAAACAAACCGTGTGATAAATGCGGCTCATTTATTAAGGAAATTGACGAGCTAAAAGAAAGCTATAATTCTTTACATTATAAACTGAACAATGAAATTGAAAAAAATAAAAATCTTTTGGAATTAAACAGAAGGTTTATCGTCGATACCATTCATCAGATAAGAACCCCTTTAAATGTAATTATGCTTAATACCGATTTGCTGAAAATGGAAATAAAAAATAAAAACGTGCAAGAAATTATGGAAGAAATCGATGCGGCGGTTGCAATGCTTAACAACTCTTATGAAGATTTGGCTTATCTTTCTTCAAACAGGGCTATTACATATAAACCTTCACATATTAATATTTCTGAAATCTTGAAAGAAAGGGTGAATTTTTTCAATACGATTGCGAAAGTTAACGATAAAAAATTAATTACCGATATAGACGAGGATATTGTTTATTTTATCAACAGGATGGAATTTGAAAGAATAGTCGACAATAATATATCAAATGCGATTAAATATTCAAATGACGAAGAAATTTTTATAGAACTTAAAAGATATAAAAATAAAATAGTTTTAAAATTTAAATCATACGCCGAACCTATTAAAGAACCTAAAAAAATATTTAACGTCAATTACCGGGAACAGACGCATAAAAGAGGGCTTGGACTCGGACTGAATATCGTTAAAAACATCTGTGATAAGTATTCCGTTAAATACAGCGTTTATTATGAAGATGAAATGAATGTGTTTGAGTATGTTTTAAAGGTATAAGCTATTTTGATACAATTTCAATAAAAAGGTCAGAATGATACTTTGCAGTTCTTCACAGACGAGAGCTAAATTGTTAAAAGAAGCTGGAATTGAATTTATACAGCAAAATTGTTTTTTTGATGAAGAGAGCATTGAAACGACTGATCCTTACGAATTTGTAATTATTGCCAGTTACGGGAAATTTAAAAGTTGTTTAAACTGCTTTGATAACAAAGATATTATCGCGGCAGATACAGTCGTGACTGACGGAATTGAAATATTAAGAAAAGCAAAATCAAAAGAAGATGCCAGAAAAATTTTATTAAAACAAAGCGGAAAAGAGATCAGAATAGTTACGTCCATGTGGATTAGGTTTAAAAGCAGAATCTTTTCAAGACTTGATGAAACTGTTTATGAATTTCGAGAGTTTGACTCTGATGATTTGGAAAAATACCTTAATTCCGGTGAATGGCAGGGTAAAGCAGGAGCTTGCATGGTTGAAGGTTTTTGTAAAAAATATATAAAAAACGTCCGGGGGTATGAGTCTACGGCAATGGGGCTTTGTGTGGAAGAATTATTAAAAATAACAGGAGGGGAAAATGTTAATTAGGGAAATTCAGGAATTTCAAAAAATAAGAAAAGACGCAAGGGCATATTTTTGTTATCTGTTGCAAAGGAATCTTCCAAACAGGCTTCCGAATATAGGAATTGACGTAATTTATGAAGGACTTGAAAGAATTGTGCATGAGTTACCCGGGGCGAATGCGGCTTATATACTTGATGCAGGCGGAAAACAGATAAGCAAAATGATAACGGTTAAGGAAAAATATAAAAACTTTCAGGTAGAGTTTAATCAGGCTAACCGTACATATTTTTATAAAGCCGTAAAAGAAAAAAAATGTATATTAACAGACCCGTATCCGAGTTTAATAGGCGGTGATATGGTTGTAAGTGCCGCAATGCCTGTTTTTAATGATAAAGGAGTTCTTTTATACGTTGCGGTTATAGATATACCACTTGATGAAATTTTAAAATTTGTGCATCAGGAGCGTGGTGATACATGGGCACATAATTTTAATCGAGTGGTTTACGGAATTTTTGCGGGTGCGCTTTTTGCGATTTGTGTTTTATTGTTTTATGACGGTATTAAAATGTTTTTTACATATACGCTAAATAATATAGATGTTAAAAAAATGTTTGAATCAACTATTTTGATAACCCTTTCGCTTGCGCTTTTCGATTTGGTAAAAACTCTTCTTTTTGAAGAGGTAATCGGGGAAAAAGAAGAACATCCCTTTGCAATACATAAAACGATGATTAAATTTTTGGGAAGTATTGTAATTGCGCTTGCAATTGAAGGGTTGATGCTTGTGTTTAAATTTGCAATGATTGCGCCTGAGAAACTTGTATATGCCGCAATGCTATTAGCTGCAGTTACGTTTTTACTAATAGGGCTTGCGTATTATATGAAAAATGTTGGGAAAGACATTAAGTAATTGAGAATGGAGAATTGAGAATGGAGAATAGGGGTATAATAAAAATAGTTCTAGGAAAATTATTAAATTTTTTGGAATGTAAAGCCAATATGGAGCAGTATTCATGAAAATAGGTATAGTTGATTATAATATGGGTAATCTTGCGAGTGTAAGCAATGCTTTTAAAAAAATAGGGTCCGATGCCGAAATAGTAAGCGATGCGCACAAATTAGAAAATTACGACAAGCTTGTCTTTCCGGGTGTCGGGGCTTTCGGTGATGCGATGGCTCATTTAAAAGATACCGGGCTTGGTGAAGCGATGAAAGAATTTGTTAAAAGCGGCAAATATGTTATAGGGGTGTGTCTCGGAATGCAGCTTTTATTCGAAAGCAGTGAGGAATTCGGAAGTCATACCGGACTTGGAATAATCCCGGGCAGTGTGGTTAAATTTGATAAACACAAGATCAATGGGCATAAAATTCCGCATATGGGTTGGAATAAAATGTTTTTTCAAAAAGACACATCTCTTTTTGACGGACTTAAAAATCCTTATTTATATTTTGTTCATTCATATCATGTAACGTGCGATGAAAAATATGTAATCGGAAAGACGCTTTACGGATATGAATTTGTCAGCGCGGTAAATAAAGACAATGTTTTCGGTTTTCAACCGCATCCTGAAAAAAGCCATAACGCAGGGCTTAAAATACTTGAAAATTTCGTGAAATTATAAGGAGTTTAAATGATAATATTCCCCGCTATCGATTTAAAAGACGGACAGGCCGTAAGACTTACCAAAGGCCTGATGGACAGTGCGAAAGTATACAGCAGCGAGCCGTATGAGCTTGCAAAAAGATTTGAGGAAATGGGTGCCAAGTGGCTTCATATAGTTGATTTAAACGGAGCGTTTGCGGGTGAACCTAAAAATATAGAGCAAATTGAAAAAATAAGAAAAAACACTAATCTCAAAATTCAGCTCGGCGGCGGTATAAGAGACGAAGAAACCGTAAAAAGATATTTGGATCTGGGTATAAACAGGTTGATATTGGGAAGCATTGCTGCAAAAAATCCTCAAAAAGTAATTGAACTTGCCGATAATTATCCAATAGCGGTAGGTATAGATGCCAAAAACGGATTTGTAGCGATTGACGGCTGGGGAAAAACAGAAGGAATTAAAGCAAGCGAACTTGCCAAAATTTATGAAAATTCAAAAATAGAGTGTATAATTGCAACAGATATATCCAAAGACGGTACATTAAGCGGGTTAAATATCGATTTTATACTTGAGATTCAAAATGCAAGTAAAAAACCGGTGATAGCCAGCGGCGGCGTTGCATGTGAAGAAGACATAAAAAAAGTAAAACAGAATAATATTTACGGAGTGATAATCGGTAAAGCCTTTTATGAAGGAAGAATAAATTTAGAAAAAATTTTAAAGGAGTATTAATGGGTAAAATATTAGTAGTTGATGACTCTTCAACAATGAGAAGAATTATAGTCAATACTCTTGCAAGACTCGGGTTTAAAGACACTATTCAGGCGGCCGACGGTGTTGAGGCGTGGGAAGCGTATCAGGCTAATAAAGACGACATAGACGCAATAATTACGGACTGGAATATGCCTAACATGAACGGGTTGGAGTTTGTAATAAAAGTTAGAGAAGTCGATCCGAAAACGCCTATAATTATGGTTACTACCGAAGGTGGTAAAAAAGAAGTTATCACGGCGCTAAAAGCAGGAGTTAACAATTATATAGTTAAACCTTTTACACCTCAGGTTTTAAAAGAAAAACTTGAAGCCGTTCTTGGAAGCAAATGAAAAACAAATATTACGAATTAAGCGTTAAAGTTTCATCATTTAAGGATGAAATCGAAAATTTTTTAATGGAACGTTTTTTTAACGGCATAGAAGAAAAAAACAATACACTTATATTGAGAAGCGAAGATAAATTCGAAGATTTAATCGAAGAGCTGAAAAATTATGTAAAAGCGTTGGAAGAAATTTTTGACACAAAGATTGATTTGGAAATAAATATTGAAGAAAAATCAAATAAGGACTGGATAAAGACCTATCAGGAATCGGTACAACCCGTTGAAATTGATGAATTTTATATTCATCCGAGCTGGTATCCGCCAAAAGAAAATAAAATCAACATTTTAATCGACCCCGCTTTGGCTTTCGGAAGCGGGCACCATGAAACAACAAGAAGTTGTGTAAAAGCAATTAAAAAATACGTAAAAGAAAATGACACTCTCTTGGATGTGGGATGCGGTAGCGGGATACTCGGAATTGTCGCAAATAAGCTCGGGGCAAAAGTAGACGCCTGTGATACCGATGCCGTTGCGGTAGGGAGCGCCAAGGAAAATTTTGAATTAAACAACGCATCTTATGAAAATATTTGGCACGGAAGCGCGAATGATACCGATAAAAAATATGATGTCGTCGTTGCAAATATTATCGCCGACGTTTTAATGTTTATAGCAAATGAATTAAAAAGCAGGGTTAATAATTATTTAATCCTTTCAGGTATAATAGACAAATATAAAGATAAAGTGCTGAAAAAATACAGTGACTTTGAACTAATTGAAGAAATCCCCCAAAACGAGTGGGTTACATTAATTTTAAAAAGGAAATAGATGGCACAAAAGAAAAATGATGATAATTTTTTTAATAAAAACCCCCTGATATTATTTATAATTTTCGCATTGATTATTATAGTCATTTTCAGAAGTTTGGCACCTACCGCTACCGGTGAAGTCAGCGCCATTGTAAACGGAAATCAACCGATTTTGCATTTGACTTATTCGGATATTAAAAAATTAGCGGAAGAGAGAAAACTTGAATATGTGGCAATAGGTAAAACAACCGTTAAAGCGAAACTAAAAGACGGTGCGATCGTAACCGTTCAGAAAGTTCCGGGTGATACCACTCTTATACCTGTTCTCGATAAAAACAATATCCCTTACGGTGCCATGAATGACACTAACTGGTTAAACGATCTGATTTTCGGATGGATAATCCCTATATTTATATTTTTTGCAATATGGATGTTTCTGGCTTCGCGTATGCAAAAAGGAATGGGCGGTGTCCTTGGTGTCGGAAGCGCAAAAGGTCTTATAAAAAGCGAAAAACCCGATGTTAAATTTGACGATGTCGCAGGAAATGACGAAGCAAAAGAAGAAGTTAAGGAAATAGTCGATTTTCTTAAAAACCCGGAAAGATATATTGATCTCGGAGCGAAAATCCCTAAAGGTGTTTTACTTGTAGGGCCTCCGGGGACGGGTAAAACGCTTCTTGCAAAAGCCGTTGCGGGTGAAGCGGACGTGCCGTTTTTTGCTGTAAGCGGAAGCAGTTTTATCGAGATGTTTGTCGGTGTGGGTGCGGCAAGGGTGAGAGATCTTTTCAACCAGGCTAAAAAAGAAGCGCCGAGTATTATATTTATCGACGAAATCGACGCAATCGGTAAAAGCAGGGCGGCTGCCGGGCAGTTCGGCGGCAATGACGAAAGGGAACAGACATTAAACCAGTTATTAGCGGAAATGGACGGATTTGATTCTAACGAACCGGTAATAGTATTGGCTGCAACAAACAGACCCGAAGTACTTGACCCGGCACTTCTCAGACCCGGAAGGTTTGACAGACAGGTGCTTGTGGATAAACCCGATTTTGAAGGAAGGGTTCAGATACTTCAGGTGCATGTTAAAAAAATAAAAGCCGGAAAAGACGTAGATTTAAGGGAAATTGCCAAAATGACGGCAGGATTAGCGGGTGCGGACTTGGCAAATATTGTAAATGAGGCGGCTCTTCTTGCAGGTAGAAAAGGTAAAAAAGAAGTTAACCAGGAAGAATTCGTTGAAGCGGTAGAAAGACAAATTGCGGGGCTTGAGAAAAAAAGCAGGCGTTTAAACGAAAAGGATAAAAAAATAGTCGCTTATCATGAAAGCGGACATGCCGTTATTGCCGAAATTACACCGGAAGCCAGAAAAGTTAAAAAAGTATCCATCGTTCCGAGGGGACTTGCGGCTTTAGGGTATACACTTAATTTACCGGAAGAAGATAAATATTTAATGCAAAAAAGCGAACTTATTGCAGAAGTGGATACGCTTCTTGGCGGCAGGGCCGCGGAAGAAGTGTTTATAGGTGAAATTTCCACGGGTGCCGGTAATGACCTTGAAAGGGCGACAGACATACTGAAATCCATGGTAATGATTTACGGAATGACCGAAGTTGCCGGGCTTATGGTTCTTGAAAAGCAGTCAAACAGATTTTTAGGGGGAGGTTTCGCCCAGGCAAGGGAATATTCCGAGAAAATGCAAGAAGAAGTGGACAGGTTTATAAAAGAGACTTTGGAAGAGAGATATAAGCATGTCAAAAATAAACTTAAAGAATACACACCCGTAATCGAAAATATGGTTGAAGAACTTTATGAAAAAGAGGTCATTGAAGGCGAGAGGGTAAGGGAACTTATTAAAGAATTCGAAAATAAAGAGAATGAAGAAACTGCGGACAATGAAGAAAATACGGAAAATAATCAAAAAGAAGGAAATAATGAAAACTGAAATAATTTTAAAAGAAGGTTATCCTTTTATAATTTCAAGCGGTATTCTTTTTATTCTTTCGTTAATTTTCCATTTTAATGGATTTTGGCAGATACTGTTTTTTGTAATTTTTGCTTTTTTTGTTTATTTTTTCAGAAATCCCGAAAGAATTCCGGAAGATGAAAGTAAAGGGGCTATAATTTCACCTAGTGACGGTGAAATTATTGAAATCAAGGAAGACACGGCTCCTATTGTTAATGAAAAAATGATAAAAATTTCAATCAAACTTTCAATTTTTGACGTTCATATCCAAAGAAGCCCCATTGCCGGTGAGATAACGGCAAAAGAGTATATTCACGGACTTTTTTTGTCTTTAGGCAATAAGAAAGCAAGTGAATTAAACGAACAGCACAGGGTTTTATTTAGCAATAATTCAAAAATTATCGTTAATCAAATAGCAGGTTTTATTACAAGAAGAATAGTGGATTTTGGTGTATTCGGCAGAGTCAAACTGGGGGAAAGATACGGAATGATTATGTTCGGAAGCCAGGTAGATTTATATGTTCCTAAAAACGCAAAAATCAAAGTTACCGAATTTCAAAAAGTAAAAGCGGGAGAAAGTTTAATAGGATTTTTACATGAAGATTAAATTTGCGTATTTGATACCAAATTTTTTTACCGCTTTAAGTGTTTTTTTCGGTGTAATGAGTGTAATAGCATCATCGCAGGGAAAATACGAAAAAGCGTTTATATATATCGTGTTTTCGTTAATTGCGGACGGACTTGACGGAAGAGTCGCGAGGCTTACGAACACCACCAGCAAATTCGGGGTGGAATTTGATTCTCTTGCAGATATTGTAGCGTTTGGAGTAGCACCCGCAATGCTTTTGTTTTTTGCAATCGGTGAACATTACGGAAGGTTCGGAGCCCTTGTAAGCGGTCTTTATGTAGTGTTCGGCGCCATAAGGCTCGCAAGGTTTAACGTGACTACAAATGAAAACGACCCGAGGTATTTTATCGGGCTTCCGATTCCCACAGCCGCTGTAGTACTTGGAAGCTGGGTAATGCTGGATGTAAGTTACAAAAGCGGATTTGATATATTGATATTAATAGGTGCTTTGTTTTTAGGACTTATTATGGTTAGTAATTTCAGATATCCAAGCTTTAAAAAGATAGACTTAAATAAAAATATCGCTCTGAAAGTTTTGATAACAATTATTATAATAGCGTCGTTTATTTATTTGTATCCGGTGGAAGCATTGTCCGCAATTTTAACTATTTATGCTTTTTACGGTGTGTTTAGAGGAATAAAAGGATATATAAAAATAATAAACTCTAAACGATAATTTTTTTCCATTGACAAAAAATTAAAATTAATGTAAAATTGTATAATAATATCAATTCCAAAAATAAATGTTACATTTATTTTTGGAGTAAAAAAGGTAAGAAGAATTGAGAATGGAGAAATTGCCAAGTTCCAAGTGAAAAGTGGAAAGTGAAAAATGGAGAAATTAGAATTGAAAAAACAAAAAACGGAAAACATTTTAACCAATACACTAATAACTAATACACCAATAAACAATAAGACAATATTGCATATATTTTGCTTTTAGCCTTCGGCTTTGAGCTTTTAGCTTTATTTAAAAATGATATAATTTTAAATTATAAAATATAAAGGATTTCCATGGAAATGGTAAAAATTTTTGATACTACTCTAAGAGACGGAGAACAGAGTCCGGGCGCGTCTATGACAATAGAAGAAAAAATAAAAGTTGCCCGTCAGCTTGAAAAATTAAAAGTCGATATTATAGAAGCTGGATTTGCCGCTGCAAGTCCCGGTGATTTTGAGGCTATTAACAATATTGCAAAAGAAGTGAGCGAGAGTACGGTGTGTTCGCTTGCGAGGGCTGTGGAAAAAGATATTAAAGCCGCAGCCGATGCAATAGCACCGGCAAAACTCAAAAGAATTCATACATTTATCGCAACCAGTCCGATTCACATGGAATATAAACTAAGAATGTCACCGGATGAAGTAATAAAAAGGGCTGTTGATGCGGTAAAATATGCTAGAAGTTTTGTTGAAGATGTTGAATTTAGCTGTGAAGATGCCGGAAGAAGCGAAATGAGCTTTTTAAAAGAGATAATTTCGGCGGTAATCGAAGCGGGTGCGACAACTATAAATATCCCGGACACCGTAGGATACAGGTTCCCTACTGAAATGGGAGCGATGATTAAAGAACTTACCGATTATTTTCCAAAAAATATAATTTTCAGCGTGCATTGCCATAACGACCTTGGACTTGCAACCGCAAATTCACTTTACAGCGTGCTTAACGGAGCAAGACAGGTTGAATGTACCATTAACGGCCTTGGTGAAAGAGCCGGAAATGCCGCTTTGGAAGAAATAGTAATGGCTATTAAAGTAAGACGTGATTTGTTTGAGGGGATTGAGACGAGAATCAATACAAAAGAAATATATCCTACAAGCAGACTTGTTTCAAGCGTTACGGGAATCGAACCGCAGCCGAATAAAGCGATTGTGGGTAAAAACGCGTTTGCACATGAAAGCGGCATTCATCAAGACGGTGTACTTAAACACAAAGAAACTTATGAAATTATGAGTGCGGAAAGTATAGGGCTTGACGTTAAGGATACAATTGTACTCGGAAAACACAGCGGAAGACACGCATTTTCAAAAAAACTGGAAGCTTTAGGGTTTAAATTAAATCAGGAAGAATTAAACGAAGCATTTATGAAATTTAAAAAACTGGCCGATAAGAAAAAAGAAATTTACGATGAGGATATTATTGCAATTCTTAATGATACGATGGATTCAACACCGAAAACTTATGAGCTTATATCACTTCAGCTGAGCGACTGCAGTGACGGAATGCCAAGCGCCGCTGCAAAAATAAAATTTGAAGATAAGGTTTTTGTAGATGCGGCAATAGGCGAGGGTACGATTGACGCGGTATTTAAAGTAATAGACAGAATCAGCGGAATCAACGGAAAACTAATGGATTATAAAGTTGAAGCGGTAAGTGAAGGCAAAGACGCTTTGGCGAAAGTTATGGTAAAAGTTGTGTTTGATGAAAACAAACCGGCGGTTATGGGACACGGACTCAGCATTGATACTATGCTTGCAAGCGCAAGGGCATACATTAATGCGCTTAACAATTATGTGCATATGAAAGATTTGTTACAGAAAAAAATAAGTTATAAAGACAGTATATAAATTGAAAAACATTAACGGAAAATGTAAAATAATAAATAAAAAAACAGGACAGAAATGATAAAAGTAGCTATTTTAGGAAAACCGAACGTCGGTAAAAGTTCTCTTTTTAACAGGATTTTAAGGGAGCGTGACGCAATTGTCAGCGAAAAAGCAGGGACAACAAGAGATATTAAAAAAAGAGAAGTAAGTCTTGATGAGGATCTGGAAGAAATAATCCTTCTTGATACCGGCGGACTTGAAGAAAGAGACGAACTTTTTAATAAAGTTAAACAAAAAGCCCTTGAAGTGGCAAAAGATGCTGATTTGATTTTGTATATGGTGGATGGAAAAACAATACCCGATGAAGAAGAAATTAAATATTTCAGAAGTCTGCAAAAACTTGGAAAATATATTATTTTAGTCGTTAATAAAATAGACAACGACAAAATGATGGAAAAAGTTTATGATTTTTATGAGCTCGGAGCGGATGAAATATATCCTATATCGGTGGCACACAACAGAGGAGTCGGAAAGCTTATTGAAAGAATTAAAAAATTCGTTCCTAAAAAACCCAAAACATTTGAAGTAAGCGAATTTGAACAGGAAATTCCGCTTGAAGATCTTTTGGTGGAAGAAGAAAACGAAGAAAATCTTGAAGAGCTTAAAGAAATAAAAGTCGCAATTGTCGGCCGTGTAAATGTCGGGAAAAGTTCGCTTTTAAACGCGCTTGTGGGAGAAGAAAGGGCTATTGTAAGCGATATAGACGGTACAACGATTGATCCTATTGATGAGAATATATACCATGAGGGGTGGAATATTACGTTTGTCGACACGGCGGGGATTAGAAGAAGAAGCAAGATTAAAGATATCGAAAAGTACGCGCTTTTAAGAACCGAAAAAGTATTAGAAACCGCTGATATCGCAATACTTGTAATAGATGCCAAAGAAGGTGTTGTAGAACTGGACGAAAAGATAGGCGGACTGATTGACAAGCATAAAAACGGAGTAATAATCGTTGCAAACAAATGGGACGAAAATTCGGAAGAATTTCATAAATTCAGGGATGAGGTATATTACAGGTTTAAATATCTCTATTTTGCCCCGTTTTTGGTTGTAAGTGCCAAAACCGGCAGAAATATTGATAAACTTAAAGATGAAATTATAAAAGTGTATAAGAATTATTCTAAAAGAATCCCTACTTCTACACTTAACAAATGGATAGAGGAAGCAACCCTTAAACATCGTCTTCCGACGGATATCGGCGGTAAGGAAGTTAAAATTTTTTACGCTACGCAGTATAAAACAAAACCGCCTACGATCGCTTTAATTATGAACAGAAACAGGCTGCATTTTTCTTACAGGAGATATTTGGTAAACTTTCTTAGAAAAAAAGAGGATTTTACAGGTACGCCCATAGTTTTTGTTGCAAGAAAAAAGGGTGAAAAAAATGAATATCAAACACAGGAGTGAAGTTTTGAGAGTAGTTAGCGGAATGAGACCGACGGGAAATTTACATTTGGGGCATTATATAGGTGTACTTAAGAATTGGTTGGAGCTGCAGGAAAAATACGACACGTTTTATTTTGTGGCGGACTGGCACGCGTTATCTACAAAGTATGATGAAGGGCTTGATTTAAAAGATTTAACTCTCGAGCTTGTAAAAGAGTGGATAGCCTGCGGAATTGATCCTGAAAAGTCGACTATTTTCGTTCAAAGCGACATTAAAGAACATGCGGAGCTATATCTGATTTTAAATATGATAACGCCTGTAAGCTGGCTTGAAAGAAATCCCACATACAAAGACGCCATGGCACAGGTTGAATATAAAGACAAAAACAATGCAGGGTTTTTAACGTATCCCGTGTTGCAGACGGCGGATATCATAATGTATGACGCAAATTACGTGCCGATCGGGGAAGACCAAAAACCCCACCTTGAAATAGCAAGGGAAATTGTAAGAAGGTTTCATTACCTTTTCAAAAAAGAGAATGTGTTTGTGGAACCCAAAGAGCTTTTAACGGAAATGCCGCGTCTTCCGGGGTTAGACGGCAGAAAAATGTCTAAAAGTTACAATAACGCGATATATCTTGACGAAACAAGCGAAGATATCTGGGGTAAAGTGCGTCAGGCAAAAACCGACCCTGCGAGAATTAAAAAAACAGACCCCGGTCATCC
>Ga0256842_1001114_pt1 | contig 22277 bp, 19 predicted proteins | sample 4559240metaG_FD_185973 | JGI IMG/M metagenome (GOLD analysis project Ga0256842, IMG submission 185973) | Hydrothermal vent microbial communities from Guaymas Basin, Mexico - 4559-240 | ecosystem: Environmental > Aquatic > Marine > Hydrothermal vents | place: Mexico: Guaymas Basin | collected... | reverse complement strand
AGGTGTCATAAATGGGTCATCAAGTGCAGAGATTATAAGAGTTGGTGTTTTTATGTGCTTTAGATACTGTTTAGAACTTGATTTTGTGTAGTAGTCTTGTGCAGATTTAAAACCATGAACTTTAGCAGTATAAACATCATCAAACTCCCAAAATGAAGATATTTTTTTTACATCCTCTTTTTTGATATTTATGATTGAGTGCATATCGTGCATCTCATACTTTTGTTCTAGTAGTTGGTTTAGGTTTTTTAGTAGATGCTTTTGGTAAAATCTTGAAAAACCACTGTTTATCTTGTCTGCTCCTACATCTAACTGCATCGGTGCTGATACTGCCGTGCAAGCACTAAAAGGTGAGTTTTCTTTTAACTCTCCTAGAAGTTTTAAAAGCATATTTCCACCTAGTGAAAAACCAACCCCAAAAAGCTTAGAGTTAGCAAACCTCATCTTTACACTTTGTATAAACTCTTTTGCATCATCTGTTTTACCACTATGGTAAGCTATAGGTTTTATATTCATAACACCTGAACAAGTACGAAAGTGCATAACAACGGAGTTATAACCTAGTCTATCTAACTCTCTCATAAGACCATGGATATATGGGGATTGGTATGAACCACTAAGACCGTGAAAAAGTATAACTATGGGTTTGTTTGAAGATGGTTTTTTATACCAATAAGGCTCTATAAAATCCCCATCACTAAGAGTAAATTTTTCTATAAAAAACTTATGTGATGGAAACTTTCTAAAAAAAGTTGAATAAACACTTTGAATATGTTTATTTTTTAGTAGCATCTATCTCTTCTTTTACTATTTGTCGAAGTTTATTTGTTAAAATATCATTATATTCAGTTTTAGAATACATAGTAACTAGATATAAAACATCATCCTCTTTATAGTAAGTGATAACTCTAAACCCACCACTTTTACCTGTTGGAATTGAAGAGTTAGGAACTCTTACTTTAAATATATTTTCACCGAGATTTATTCCTAACTCTGGATTTGATGATAAGTTCTTTATCAAACTAACCAAATCATTTTTGATTTTAGGAAATTTCTTTTTTAGTTTTTTAACATCTTTTTCAAACCTAGGGATAGTCTCAATTTTAAAGTTCATTTAAAAAATCTTGAACAGGTCTTGAACTTAATTTTCCTTGATTTATAAGTTTTATCTCATCTAAGGCTGTTTTGAAACTATTTATGATTTCATCATCTGTATTATCTAGTTTAATCACTTCTACACCATCATTTTTGAAATGTTCTAACATCCATAAAACTTTTTGTGCTATAGACTCATTTTGAAAATTTACGGCTATTTGCATTTTGTAAAACCTACTTTTAACCAAACGCTCTATTTAGTGCAGAAAACAAAGCCTTAACAGATGCAACAGCTATATCATTATCTGCTCCAACTCCAAAACAAGATAATGTTGTTTCATTTGCTATCTCTATATATGCTACTGCTTTTGCAGAGCTTTTATCTCCACATGAGTGTTCAGCATAAGAGTTTATAACAAACTCATGTTCATACTCTTTCATAAGTGCTTTTTTACAAGCATCTACTGGACCATTGCCCTCAGCATCTGCTATTATCTTTTTACCTCTATTTGAGTAAGTTAGAGTACATTTTGAGATGCCTTTAACAGATGATACACTAAAGTCTATAAGCGATATATGCTCCTCAACATTAAAGTAAGTATCTTTAAAAACTCTTTCAATCTCTTTAGCCTCTAAAACTCTACCCTCAGCATCTGTTAGTGCTTGAACTACTTTTCCAAACTCAGGGTGCATTTTTTTAGGTAGTTGGTAACCATAGTTTTTCTCTAGTATATAAGCTACTCCACCTTTTCCAGATTGGCTATTTATACGGATGATACTCTCATAGCTTCTACCAACATCACTAGGGTCTATCGGTAAGTAAGGAACTTCCCAAAATGCATCCTCTTTTGCTTTTTGATAAGCTAGACCTTTATTTATCGCATCTTGGTGTGAACCACTAAATGCAGTATAAACCAACTCTCCAACATAGGGGTGTCTACAGTGTGTGTCTATCTCTGTACATCTCTCAACAACATCTAAAACCTCATTTATATCTGTAAAATTTAGTTTAGAGTCTATACCTTGAGTTGTCATATTTAGTGCTAAAGTTATGATGTCTACATTCCCAGTTCTCTCACCATTGCTAAGTAGTGTTCCCTCAACTCTATCAGCTCCAGCTAAAAGTGCTAACTCAGTCGCAGCTACACTTGTACCACGGTCATTATGTGTATGAGTTGAGATGATTACATTTTCACGGTTATCAAGATGATTTGCCATCCACTCTATCTGGTCTGCATAAACATTTGGTGTCGCCATCTCAACTGTTGCTGGTAGGTTTATAATAACTTTTCTGTTATCACTTATACCCCATCTCTTAGTTACTGCATTACTAATCTCTACAGCAAATTCTAACTCAGTTCCTGTAAAACTCTCAGGAGAATACTCTAAAAATATTTTACCATCATGAGATGCTTCATACTTCTTAACCAAATCAACACCATTTAAAGCAAGTTCGATTATCTCATCTTTAGTTTTTCTAAAAACTATCTTTCTTTGAGCAATAGAAGTTGAGTTGTAAAGATGCACAGTAGCCTTTTTAACACCTTTTAATGCTTCAAAAGTTTTAGCGATAAGATGTTCTCTTGCTTGAACTAAAACTTGCACAGTTACATCATCAGGGATTAAATCATCATCAACTAACTTTCTTAAAAAATCAAATTCAACTTTAGATGCAGATGGAAAACCAACCTCTATCTCTTTAAATCCGATTTTTAGTAAGAGTGCAAATAATTCAAGTTTTTTATCCATATCCATAGGGTTGATAAGTGCTTGATTACCATCTCTTAAATCTACACTACACCACTTAGGAGCTTTTGTTATAACATTGTTTGGCCAAGTACGATTTGGCAAATCTATCTGGGGATAAGGGCGATATTTACCCGTTGGTATATTGTTCATTTTTGAACCTTTTTATAATTGAATTATAATAACACACTCTTACATCTGTTATTAAGTTTATTATTATAGCAAATTTATGATTTAGAAATTTAAACTAAGTGATATTTTTTCTTTTTCCCCATCTATAGATATAACTTGTATTTGAGGTAAATATTGGTTTAACGATAAAACTTCTAAAGGGTGGGAGATTCTTTTTTCACTCATTTTAGATATATGAACCATCCCATCATTTTTAAGCCCTATATCTACAAATGCACCAAAATCTGCTATATTTCTTACGATGCCTGATACAAAACTACCCTCTTTTAGCATCTTTATATCTGTTATATCATCTCTAAAAGGGATTTTTGGTAAATCCTCTCTAGGGTCAAATCCAGGTTTTAAAAGCTCTTTTACGATGTCTTTTAAAGTATCTTCTCCCACATCTAACTCTTTTGCTTTAGTTTTTACATCTATATTGTGCAGGTCTAAATTTTTGATTTTTTTTGCTATATCATAACTCTCAGGGTGGATACCTGTGTTGTCAAACTCATTTTTAGAGTTTTTTATACGGATAAAACCAGCAGATTGTTCATAAGCTTTTTTACCTAAACCTTTTACTTTTAGTAGTTGGCTTTTTGTTGTAAAGTTACCATTTTCTTCACGGTAAAGTATGATATTTTTAGCCATAGTTTTACTAAGTCCAGCTATGTGCGAAAGCAAAGATATAGATGCTGAGTTTATATCTACACCTATGTAGTTTACTAAGTCGCTTGTTACATCATCTAACCTTTTTGCTAAAAGTTTTTGATTTACATCATGTTGATACTGCCCAATTCCAAGTGATTTTGGATCTATTTTTACCAAAGTTGCCATAGGGTCACAAAGTCTTCCTGCTATGGAGATAGCACCACGGATAGTTACATCTAAATGTGGATACTCCTCTTGTGCTATTTTTGAAGCTGAGTAAACAGATGCACCAGCTTCTGATACAACTGTATAATTTAGTTTTATACCCTCATCACTATTTATCTTTGCAAAGAACTCTTGAGTTTCACGAGATGCTGTACCATTTCCTATAGCTATAGCAGATATATTGTACTTTTTAACAAGTGCTAAAACTTTTGTTTTTGAGTTTTTATAGTCCTCTTTTGGCTTAGTTGGGTATATAACATCACTAGCTAAATAATTTCCATTTTCATCTATAACAGCTAACTTACAACCACTTACAAATGCAGGGTCTACACCTAAAATAACCCTAGAGGTAAGAGGTGGAGTTAAAAGGAGTTGTTTTAAGTTTTTACCAAAAACATTTATAGCTGTTATATCTGCTTTAGTTTTTAACTCACTTTGAACCTCCCTCTCGATAGATGGTAAAAGTAACCTTTTTAGTCCATCTTTATAAGCTTCAAAAAGTAACTCTTTAGAACTTGATGCTGATTTTGGTATCTTGTATAGTTTTATATTATTTTCTATCCGTTTTATATCTATCTCAATCTTTACAGATAACTCTTTTTCTTTTACACCTCTCATGATAGCTAAGTACCTATGAGATGGTATATAAGCCACTTTTTCACTCTTAGCATCTTTTGCACCAAAGTTTTTAAAAGCACCTTTTTCATCAAAATTCTTAGTTTGTTTTATATGTAACTCTCCAAACCTAAACATAGTGTTTCTTATGGTTTCTCTCTCACGAGGTAGGTCTGCATATCTCTCAGCTAAAATATCCATAGCACCTTTTATAGCATCATCTACTGAGATATTTTTAACAAACTTTTTTGCCTCTTTTTCAAACTCTGCTTTAGTAAGTTTTGCACTTTGAAGAGTGTTAGCAAGTGGTGTTAAACCATTTGCTATAGCTATAGTAGCACGAGTATTTTTCTTCTCTTTGTATGGTCTAAATATATCTTCTAGTTTTAAAAGAGTATCTGCATCATCTACAGCTTTTTTAATGGTATCTGTTAGTGTAGCTCTCTCTTTTATAAGCCGTAAGACATCCTCTTTTTTCTCTAAAAGATTTTTAGAACTTATGTAGATGTTTTCAAATTCACGAAGCACTTCATCATCTGCACCACCTGTCATCTCTTTACGATAACGAGCGATAAAAGGGATGGTTGAACCATCATCTAGTAATTTTAGTATGTTGGTTATATACTCTTTTTTTAGGTTTGTTTTTTTTGTTAGTAGGGTTATGAGTTTTTGCATAATATTCTTTTTAAACTATCTCTCTAATCTTTTTAATTTTATCTATAAGTATATTTAGTTCATCTAGTTTTATCATATTTGGGCCATCACTTAAAGCTATACTTGGGTCAAAATGTGTCTCAAAGAAAAAGCCATCAACACCAACAGCTGCAGCTGCACTTGCTAGGTACTTAACCATAGAACTATCTCCACTGGTTTTCCCATCTTTTGCAGTTGGCATTTGAACCGAATGTGTAGCATCAAATATAACTGGTGCAAAATTTCTCATCATAACTAAGTTTCTCATATCTACTACCATATTGCCATAACCAAAGCTGTTTCCTCTTTCACATAGATATACACCATATTTTTGTGAATTTTCATAAGTAGCTTCTTTACATCCACGAGTTTGCAATACTTTTAAAACAGGATATTGCATAGCATTAGCATCTAAAAATTGCCCTTTTTTTATGTTAATCTTTTTATCTGTTTTTGCACATTCCACAAGTAAATCAGTTTGACGACATAAAAAAGCAGGTATTTGTAACATATCTACAACTTCAGCCACTGCTTGAACCTGAGTAGATTCGTGAACATCAGTAACTATCTTATAACCAAAATCATCTTTTACTTTTTGAAGGATTCTTAACCCCTCTTCCATACCAAGCCCACGAAAAGACTCCAAAGATGTTCGGTTTGCTTTGTCAAAACTAGCTTTAAAGTAAAAGTCTATAGCATCATCATTTTGATAAACTTCTAACTCTTTTGCGATTTTAAAAATATTTTTTTCACTCTCTATAACACACGGTCCACTTAGTAATATCATCTTTTTTTCCATTTGTAAAATTTGTTGTTTTTATGTACAATTATATCCAATAAGGAACTATTTTGAGTAAACTAATAATCTTCGATATGGATGGTACAGTTGTAAATACTGGAACTATGATAGCAAAAACTATAAATTATGTTAGAAAGCACATGAATCTCGAACCGATGCCAGAAAAAGAGATGCTACAAAACCTAAATGACCCAGATATAAATGGTGCAGAATTTTTTTATGGAACTAAATATTTTACAGATGAACAAACTAAACTTTTTGAAGAGTATTATAATGAGAACTGCATCATTGGTGTAGAACTTTACGATGGTATGAGAGAACTCTTAGATGAGTGTTCTAAAAAGTACACATTAAGTATAGCCACAAATGCTCATACTGATTTTGCTAAAAAGATACTTTCACATTTAGAGGTAGATAACCACTTTAGTATGATAATAGGTGCAGATAAAGTTAAAAAACCAAAACCTCATCCTGAAATGGTTATAAAAACTATGCAAAAACTAATGTTTGACAAAAAAAATGCTATCTTAATAGGTGATTCACTAAAAGACAAACAGTCAGCTATCTCAGCTGGAATAAAATACAAACTTGTAAATTGGGGATTTAGTGAACATACTGAAAATGTTATAGAGAGTGTAGAAGAGTTGAAAATTTCTTTAGCTAATTTAACATCATAAAAATATAAATCTCCCCACAAAAAGTGGAGAGATTAAGTGACTAGCACTGATAAGTTGTTTTAAACTCGTAAGCAGTTGGACGACCTTCATCTGGCCATACATCTCTTTCAAATCTATAGTGTTGATAAGCATTGATAAACTCTTCGCTAAATACTGGTTTAAGGAAATCATTATCACCAATAAGACCTTCAACAGCTTCACGAAGTGTATGAGGCATTTGAGGGATACCTTTTTGGCGAATCTCATCAAGACTTAGTTCATATAGATCTTCATCCATTGGACCAACAGGAACATCAGCATTTTTGATACCATCAAGACCAGCCATCATCATTACAGCAAATGCTAAGTAAGGACAAGCAGAACTATCTGGGAATCTCATCTCAAGACGAGTAGCACCCTCACCTGCACCGTAAGGGATACGACAAGCAGCAGAACGGTTTTTAGCAGAGTAAGTTAAGATACTTGGTGCTTCAAAACCTGGTAAAAGTCTTTTGTATGAGTTAGTTGATGGGTTAGTAAATGCACTAACAGCAGCAGCATGTTTAAAGATACCACCAGCATAGTTGATAGCCATATCAGAAAGGTTACCATATCCACCCTCTTTATAGAAAAGGTTTTTACCATCTTTCCATAGTGATTGGTGAACATGCATACCGTTACCATTATCACCAAACATTGGTTTTGGCATAAATGTTGCAGTTTTACCGTTAAGGTGTGCAATCATCTTGATAACATACTTATACTTTTGAACATTATCAGCAGCACCGATGATGTCAGAGTAAACTATACCAATCTCATGTTGACCTTGTGCAACTTCGTGGTGACCTAAAACAACTTCAAGACCAACTTGCTCAAGAACTTGCATCATCTCAGCACGGATATCTACAGCACTATCAGTTGGAGCAACTGGGAAATAACCACCCTTAGTTCCTGGTCTGTGACCTGAGTTATACATATCTGGATATGGGTTGTTTGAATTCCATTCACCCTCTTCAGTATCAACTTTGTAACCAGCTTCATTGATATTATCAACAAAAGTTACAGAATCAAACATAAAAAATTCATTTTCAGGACCAAAGTATGCAGCATCTGCGATACCAATCTCATCAGCATGTTTTAGTACATTTTTAGCGATTGAACGAGGACATCTTTCATAAGCTTGATTTTTGTAAATATCGTAAACATCACAAAATACAATAATAGTTGGATCAGCAGTAAATGGATCTAAAAAAGCACTTCCAACATCAGGTGTTAATAGCATATCAGATTCATTGATCGGTTGCCATGCTTCAATAGAAGAACCATCAAATGGTAAACCATTTTCTAGTTGATTAGCAGTTACTGCACTCATTCTGTAACTAATATGATGCCAAGCACCTTTAATATCTGTAAATCTAAAATCTACAAATTGAACATCATTTTCTTCACAAAAAGCAAAAAACTCTTCTGTCGTGTTAACAAATTTTCCCATTCATTTTCTCCTGAAATTAAATATACCTTTAGAATAGCACATTTAAATTAAACAATGTTGATAAATTTGTATAATTTTTAATCATCTTTGTTTTTTGTATCAAAAAGTTATATAAAACTTCCAATTTCTAATTAGTTTTAATTATTAATAGTATATAATTTAGAAAATCGTCTTAAAAGGATAAGGATTGGATATTAAAACCATTAAAGCTATGGAGAAGGTAACTCCACAAACTCAGATTGGTGGATATACAAGATTAGCGATAGCTTTTTTATTTATAGTTGTTGTTTATGTGTGGACATCTTTATCACATGGAAGTATTGAAAATAATACTTTTCTTATAATAGGTGCCGTTTTTGGTGCTTATATGGCTATGAATATTGGTGCAAATGATGTTGCAAATAATGTAGGTCCAGCAGTTGGTTCAAAAGCATTAACAATGTTTTGGGCTATTGTTATCGCTGCTACTTTTGAAGCTGGTGGCGCTTTAATCGCTGGTGGAGAGGTTGTAAAAACCATTAAAAAAGGCATCATAGACCCAGCTATGATAGCAAATCCTGAAGTCTTTATATGGGCAATGACTGCAGCACTTCTTAGTGCAGCATTATGGTTAAACTTTGCTACAAAAGTTGGAGCACCAGTTTCAACAACTCACTCTATCGTTGGTGGTGTTATGGGTGCTGGAATTGCTGCTGCTGGATTTGGCATCGTTGATTGGGGTACTATGGGTAAAATCGCAGCTAGTTGGGTTATATCTCCTGTCTTAGGTGGAGTTATAGCTGCTGCTTTTCTTTACTTTATAAAAACAAAAATAACCTACCAAAAAGATATGATGGCAAATGCTAAGAAGTATGTACCAGTTCTTATAGGGATTATGTCAACTGCATTTGCTACATACCTTATGTTAAAAGGTATCAAAAAAATTGTTCAGATTGATTTTCCTACAGCTTTAATGATAGGTTCTGCTATAGGGTTAGCAGTTTGGTTTTTCGTAAAACCTATACTTGCTAAAACTGCTGATAAACTTGAAAATACAAAAGCATCTGTAAATTCTCTTTTTACCATTCCTCTTATCTTTGCTGCTGCACTGTTAAGTTTTGCTCATGGTGCAAATGATGTTGCAAATGCTATAGGGCCTTTAGCTGCTATAAATGATGCTGTTGTTAGTGGTGGAGATTTTGGTGGAAAAGTTGGCATCCCTCTATGGGTTATGGGTGTTGGTGCATTTGGTATAGCTATCGGTCTTGCACTTTATGGTCCTAAACTTATAAAAACAGTTGGTAGTGAGATAACAGAACTTGACCAAATGAGAGCATTTTCTATAGCTATGGCTGCATCTATCACTGTTATCATCGCTTCACAACTTGGGCTTCCAGTTTCATCTACACATATAGCTGTTGGTGGTGTTTTTGGTGTTGGTTTTTTAAGAGAGTATCTTGATAGTAGTGAAACAAAATGGCTTCAAACTATGAAAGAACACTTTAAAACAAACAAAAAAGAGCTTGAAAACTTACAAAAAGAGTTTAAAACTTTAGAGTCAAAAGAAAATAAATCTCAAGAAGAGTATGAAAGAATTATAGAGTTATTTAAACTTATAGATGAAAAAGAAGATGCTTTAAAAGATGAGAAAAAAGAGTACAAAGGTGCTAAAAAAATTAAATATGTAAAAAGAGATGCTGTTAAAAAAATAGCTGCTGCATGGGTTATAACTGTTCCAGCTGCTGCTACTTTAAGTGCAGGTGTATTTTTTATGATAAAAGGTATAGTTTCTTAGAAATTTTACTTATTTTTTAAGCGATAATTATATATAATCGTATATAAAATAATATATGGAGATTTTTGCATGACTAAATACATTTTTGTAACCGGAGGGGTTTTAAGTTCTCTTGGAAAAGGGATTACAGCTGCTAGTGTTGGTACACTTTTAAAGCACTCAGGTAAAGAAATAGGTATGCTAAAAATAGACCCATATATAAATGTTGACCCTGGAACTATGTCACCACTTGAGCATGGCGAAGTTTTTGTTACAAAAGATGGTGCTGAGACTGATTTAGATATAGGTAACTATGAGAGATTTTTAGATGCATCATTTTTAAAATCTGCTAACTTTACTACTGGTCAAGTTTATTCTAGTGTTATTGAGAGAGAAAGAGCTGGTGGTTACTTAGGTCAAACTATACAAGTTATACCACATATTGTTGGTGAAATTGTATCTCGCATCAAAAAAGCTGGTGAAGGTCATGAGATACTTGTAGTTGAACTTGGTGGAACAGTTGGTGATATAGAGGGCTTACCTTTCATGGAAGCGATTCGCCAAATGAAACATGATGATGATGTTGAGGGGACTTACTTTATCCATGTAACACTTATACCATTTATAAAAGCAGCTGGGGAATTAAAATCAAAACCAACTCAACACTCTGTTCAAGAACTTCGTCGCATAGGTATTACTCCTCAAATGATAATTGCCAGAAGTGAAAATTCTTTACCAAAATCATTTAAGAAAAAACTTGCAATGAGTTGTGATGTTAGTGCTGAAAATGTTATAGAAGCATTAGATGCTGCATCTATATATGATGTACCTATTAGCTTTTTAAGACAAGATATACTAAAACCTATCGCTAAAGAGTTAGATTTGGGTGAACTTACTCCAGATATGGATGAGTGGGATTCTTTAGTTAAAAAAATAGTACAACCAAAAGATAAAACTGTAGTTGGTTTTGTTGGTAAATATCTTGAACTAAAAGAGAGTTACAAATCTCTAACAGAATCACTTATACACTCAGGAGCTCATCTTGATACTAGAGTTGAGATATGTTGGGTTGATTCTGAGCATATCGAAGAGAGAGGTGCTGAAGCACTTTTAGCTGATTGTGATTCTATCTTGGTAGCTGGTGGTTTTGGTTCTCGTGGTGTTGAGGGTAAAATACAAGCTATTGAATATGCAAGGGTAAATAAAGTGCCTTATCTTGGTATATGTCTTGGGATGCAGTTAACTCTTGTAGAATATGCTAGAAATGTTTTAGGTATAGAAGATGCTAACTCTGTAGAGTTTGATGAAAATACTAAAAATCCACTTATATACCTTATAGATAATTTCTTAGACCAAAGTGGAGATACACAACTTAGAACTCATAAAAGCCCTATGGGTGGAACTCTTAGACTTGGAGAATACCCATGTGATACAAAAGAGGGAAGCATACTAAGAGAAGCATACAGTGGTGCAAAAACTATACAAGAGAGACATCGCCATAGATATGAAGCAAATCCAGCATATAGAAAACAACTTGAAGATGCTGGTATGATAGTTACAGGTGAGAGTAATGGTCTTATAGAGACTGTAGAGATTATAGACCACCCATGGTTTTTAGGTGTACAATTTCATCCAGAATTTACATCAAGACTACAAACTCCAAATCCTTCTATTTTAGCCTTTGTAAAAGCTAGTATGGGTAATAAATAGTAAAAATATCTATGAAAATTATTTTTACTATTTTAACTGTTCCTTTATTACTTTTAGCATCTTCTGAATCTGATATACAACAACAGATAGATGATGCTATAAAAGAAAAAAAACTTCTTGATGAGAAGATAAAACTTTTAAAATCTCAACTTCCAAAGAAAGAGTTTAATGAAAACTATATCACACATACAGAGTTTGGATATAGTAACACAGGTGGCAATACAGACACTCAAAACTTTAATCTTGATACAGATATCAAAAAAAGATGGGGTAAACATAACAATAAACTTCATATAGATGCTCAGTATTCTAAAAGTGATTCTCAAGAGACCAAAAATAAATATCTCTTAGAGTTAGAATATAACTATGATTTAACATCAAGACTATCTTTTGACTATGTAACTGGCTATAAAAAAGATAGATTTTCTAGTTATGATTACCAATTTTACACAGGTCCTGGGCTTTACTATAAAGTCATAGAAGAAGATAAACATACTTTAAATATAGATGCCAATATACTTTTTGCACAAGATAAATCAGAAAATTTATCGAGAGATTATCTCTCATTTATGAGTAAAAGTATCTATACTTGGAAAATATTTGATAATCTTGAATTTAAACAAACACTTTCATATAGAACAGAGATACAAGACAATGAAAACTACTTTATATACTCAAAATCAGCATTTAGTACAAAACTATCAGAACTATTTTCAGCTAGTTTAAGTTATAAATACGATTATGTAAATATCTTAACAACTAAAGCAACACATGAAGATGATACTTTTAGTGTGAATTTAATCGTTGATTATTAGACCAAATATATATAAAAATAAATGAACCCATAGCTAAAAACGAAGAGCTTAAAAACAAATATGTTGGTATATGTTCATACACATAACCAGCTATTAATGCCCCTAAAAAACCACCAAATCCATAAGTTATACCTAGAAAAAATTGTTGAGCCAATGAACGATGTTTATATAAACCAAATAGATACACAATAGTAGTCGAGTGAAACAGAGCAAAACTAAAAGCATGTATAGCTTGTGCAAAAAACATCATTCCAAGATTTTGAGGGTACAAAAATACTAAGAACCATCTAATTGCAGTCAATAAAATACTAATTTGTAAAATAAGTAATAAATTTTTATTTAATAACTTACCTTGAAAATAAAGCATAACTATCTCAGCTAAAACACCAAAACTCCATAGATATATGGTCATATCTAAACTTACTCCAAAGTCAGTTTCATATATAGTAAAAAAGTTATAAAAAGAACCAAAACTAACTTGCATAAGTGTTAAACCTAACCACAAAGACCAATCTTTTAAAATATTTATATCGTTAGTTGGTGATGATTCTTTTTCTGTTTTAACATGATGAGAATTTTTTACAATCATAAAAGCAAATATAGATGTTAAAAATGCTAAAGTCATCAAAAAGAAAAATGCTATATCTGTGGAATCAAGATATTTTACTAATACAAGTGCAACTAAAACAAATCCAATAGACCCAAAAAGTCTAATTTTTCCATACTTTTGCTTACCTATTTCCTCTAAAGCTATCACCTCTATATATGGTAGGATTAAACTAAGACCTATCCCCATACCTATGTTGGACAATAATAAGTTTACAAAATTATCTTTAGTAAAATAAAAAGATATACTACTAAAAAGCATAAATAATAAAGCTATATTAAATGCTCTAGCATCTAATTTTAAACCTTTTATAAAAGCAAAAGGAAGCAAAAACCTAACCATTGGAGCAGTCGCAAAGATAATACCAATCTCAGTAGCACCATATCCAATCGTAGCTAACACTTTTGGTAAAAAGATAATATAAACACCAACAATAGAAAAATAAAAGAAATAAAAAATACTAAGTAATATTGACATATAGAATTATAACCTATAAGATAATATAAATAATTATTTTATATAATTGTGTTATACTTATTTATATAAAAATATTTCTAGAAAAGGTATTTATGCTAAAAAATATGAAAGAAAATGATTTTATTATTTCTAAAACAAATATAAAAGGTCAAATAACTTATGTAAATAAAATATTTATGAAGATGGCAGAATATAGTGAAAATGAACTTTTAGGTAAACCTCATAGCATTATTCGTCACCAAGATATGCCCAAAGCAGTATTTAAACTACTTTGGGACATGATTCAAAAAGGTGAGGAGATTTTTGCTTATGTTATAAATAAAACTAAAAATGGTAATGAGTATTGGGTATATGCAAATATTACACCATCTTATGATCATTCTGGAAATATCATAGGTTATTATTCTGTAAGAAGAATGCCTAATCCATCCGCCTTAGATATTATTAAACCATTGTATAGTTCGATGCTCAGCGCTGAAAGAAGTGGTGGAGTAAATGCTGGAACTAAGATTTTAACAGATTTATTACATGAAAAGGGGACTACATATAATGAGCTTATCATCTCTATTCAAGGGTAACAATAAAAATAATCAACAATTAATGAATCAAATGAAAAAAGTTGTTATGGATGCTGCAAATGGAAATTTAGAGGGTCGTGTAACTCATATTCCAGATGATAACAGTGAAAATTCTGAGTTTGCTTGGGCTATAAATGACTTATTAGACCAGATGGAAGCATTTATGAGAGATTCAGAAACAACTGTTGAGTGTGCTTCAAATGGTATGACATATAGGCATCCCTATTCATCTGGACTACATGGTGTTTTTGAAAAAACTGCTAAAGGTTTAACTAATGCTACTAGCTCTATCTCTGCTGGTTATGAGACTAAGATTAGAGGTGAACTAGGTCATAGACTTAATAGTCTTGGTGGTGGTATAGCTGGTGGTTTAGGTGTTGTTCAAGTAAATATTGGTGATGCCCAACATAGTGCAAAAGATATAGCAAATGTTGCAAATAAAACAGCAGTAGAATCTTCAAAAAGCTTACAAAGTGTTATTGATATTTCTCAAAGACTTGGTTCACTTGTAGAACTAATAGAAACATCCCATGAAGGGATTATTAGTTTAGAATCTCGTTCTAGTGAGATTAGTGATGTTGTAAATCTTATAAAAGATATAGCAGACCAAACAAATCTTTTAGCATTAAATGCAGCTATTGAAGCTGCTCGTGCTGGTGAACATGGTCGTGGTTTTGCTGTTGTTGCTGATGAAGTTAGAAAACTTGCTGAGAGAACTCAAAAAGCTACAAGTGAGATAGAGATAAATATATCTACACTACAACAAGAAACAAATGATATGAGAAATAATTCAGATAAAATTTCTGAAATTGCTGGTGAATCTAATGAAGCTGTAAATAATTTTGAATATACATTTCAAGAACTTAATAATCTGGCAAAAGATACATCTGCAATAGCTCAAAATACTCAAAATAGATTATTTACAACATTGGTAAAAGTTGACCATATTGTATTTAAGAACAATGCTTATCACACCATATTAGACTCAGACAAGTCTGCTGTTTTTGCTGACCATAATAACTGTCGTATGGGACAATGGTATAATACTCACGGTGCTGAAATATTTGGAAAAACAAAAGCATATAAAGAGATGGATAAACCTCACTCTATTGTGCATGACAGTGTATTTAAAAATCTTAAATTTGTAGAGAATGGTACTACTTTAAAAGGAGATAGTCCTGATATTATTTTCCAAAACTTTTCAAAAATGGAGGATGCTTCAAGAATTCTTTTCTCTAAACTAGATGATATGCTCGAACAATACGATGTTATCAAGTAAACTTCTTGGTTTACTTAGCATTAACTTATAAATATTATAATAATAAATCTCAATTATGTTTTCCCCCTTTCATAATGAGTGTATATACTCTTAACAATTATTTTAAACAGCCAAGCATTTTCCCCCTTTTGTTTAGCTTGGCTTGTTTTCCTCTAACTATTTCACTTCAAAGTAACTAAATGAATATAATTTTAACAACTCTTAATTCAAGATTTACACATTCATCTATAGGTCTTAGGTATCTTTATGCTAATTTAGATTATTTACAGCAAAAAACAACGATTATGGAGTTTAGCATAAATGATGCTATACAAAGTGTGGCTGAAAAGCTTTTAGAGACTCAACCATCTATTATAGGGATAGGAGTGTATATTTGGAATGCAACACATATATATGAACTTATACATATACTAAAAAAAGTATCTCCTAAAACTACCATTATACTTGGTGGCCCAGAAGTTAGTTATAAACCATTTAGAGTTAATTTTGATTTGGCAGATTTTATAATTTCAGGGGAAGGTGATATAGCTTTTTTTGAATTATGTAAAAGTATAGATAAAAATAACAACCTAACTACTAAGTATATAGAACAAACTGCACCAGCTTTAAAAGAGTTAAAACTTCCATATCAGTATTATACAGATGACGATATAAAAAATCGTTATATATATGTAGAAGTGTCTCGTGGATGCCCTTTTGAATGTGAATTTTGTCTTTCATCTATGGATGAGAGAGTTCGTGCTTTTAATCTTGATGAAGTTTTACAAGAGTTTCAAAAACTATGGGATAGAGGTGCTAGAAACTTTAAATTTGTAGATAGAACCTTTAACCTAAATATGCTAACTGCTAACAAAATTTTAGATTTTTTCTTAGAAAAAGATGAACAGTATTTTGCACATTTTGAGGTTATTCCTGACCATTTTCCAAACTCTATAAAAGAAAAAATAAAATCATTTCCCCATGGTTCATTACAATTAGAGATAGGGATTCAAACACTTAACTTAGAGATAGCAAACAATATCTCAAGACAATTAAAACTAGATAAGATAAAAGAAAATATCAGTTTTTTAGAAAATGAAACAGATGCTCATATACATCTTGACTTGATTGTTGGTTTACCTGGTGAGACATTAGATAGTTTTGGTAAAAATCTTGATGAATTGGTAAGTTTAAGTAGTTGTGAAATACAAATCGGGATACTAAAAAAATTATCTGGAACACAGATAGATAGACATGATATACTTCATGGTATGGTCTATAGTGAAATTCCACCTTATGATATTTTACAAAACAATCAACTTAGTTTTAAAGATATTCAGATAATGAAAAGATTTGCTAGATTTTGGGATTTGACTTACAATAGTGGAAATTTTAAAAATACTTTACCTATGTTATACAAAGATGAAAGTGTTTATAAAAACTTTTATAATTTTAGTATTTGGATATATACACAAACAAATTCAACTTGGAAAATATCACTAGATAGACTAAGTGAACTACTTTTTAGGTATCTAGTAGATGTTAAAAACCTTTTAGATGAAGATGTAGCTTATAACCTTTTACAAGATATTATGAAGTTAAAAGGTCGTGCAGTACCAAAATACTTAAAACCATTTGCTAAAGATGTTAAAATTCATTCAAAGATAGGAACATCAGGGTTTAATAAAAGACAATTATGAAAGGCAAATTAAAAATGGATAAAGAAAATTTAGTATACATAGATAAAACTACAAAACTTAATAATCGTGAATATTTTATAAATTTACTTCATAAATATTTTAATAGTGATAAATTGATATTTGGTGTAAATATTTTAGTAGCTTTAGATGATGTAAAGAAAGCAAATGAAAAGATAGGTTATTTGGAAGTAGACAAATTACTTGTAAAAATAGCAAATATATTTAAACTTCATACCAAAAAAGTCACAAATTCTATAATAGCTAGAATGAATGGTTCAGAATTTTGTTTATTTTTACCACAATGCTCAGATAAAAAAGCATTAACTATTGCAAAAAAGATTCAAAATGATGTTGAATTATTGATATATGAAACTAATTTAAGTGATTCTATAAACTTTTATTTGTCTTTATATGGATATAGTGATAAAGATGATACAAGTAGATTACTATCTTTTTCTAATGAGGTTCTTAGAAAAGCTAAATTAAATCAAGATAAAATATATCAAAAATCTTTATATACTTTTGATAATATTATAGATACAGATAGATATGAAAAGATAATAACAAAAGCTATCGATTCAAATAGTTTTTACTTTATATCTTTTAAAGCTGTAGATATTAAACATAAAAAAATTATTCACAATAGACTTAGTTTAAGCTTAAAAGGAGATGATGGTATAGTGTATAGATATAACAAATTTATATCTATAGTTGAAAAACTAAACTTAGTAAATAAACTATATAACAATCTTTTAAAAACAATCTTTGAAACACCAGAAGAAAGTTTAAGTGGTTTTATATGTTCATTTAGATTACCTTATGACTACTTAGTCTTAGATTCTAATTATGAAGAATTAAAAAAGATTCTCAGTATTTATAGTAATAATCTACCTTTTAAACTAATAATTGAAATCCCATATAATCTTATAGATAAACATTTTGAAAAAGCCAAACTTTATAAAGAGTTATTACAAAACTACAATATAGAGATAGGTATATATGAGTTTTATAATAAACCTAATAGTGTTGATTATTTAAAAGATTTAAATCCAAAATACATAAAAGTGGATGCCAATTATCTAATATCTTTAGATAAAAAAGTGATTTCAAATATTAAAAATACAACACAAATAGACTTTATAGCTACAAATGTAAAAGATAAAGATATGCTAAATAAGCTTGAAAAGATAGATATTTATATAATTCAAGGTAGTATTAACAATACACTTTAACTACATTCTTGAATTTAAACCCTTAGTTAAAGCATCGTTTATTTGAGATTTATATAGTTTATTTTCTTTTTCTAAAACAGATGTAAATTTTGAAATAATTGTTGATTTTGTATTTGGATGCCTACAAATTGCAAAGATTATATCTTCATACATAACAAAATTTGGATGATTATTTGTTCCTATTTTATTTGGAATTTTTACATGATATTTTAAAACCAAATCAAGAGTTTCTTTTAATGTTTTAGTATCTATCTCTCTGTTTTTTATAATTGAACTAAGATATTTTAAATCTGTTGGTGTTCTCTCTTTAACTACCTTAGTAGTTTTTTTAACAGTTTTTTTCTTTTTTGATGGTTTTAAAAATAATACATAAACTAATATAACCAATACAACAGTTAGGGAAAGACCTAATTTTATAAGAAAGATAATATCCATTTAATAACTTTATAATGATTTAATTTGATTGTTAAAGGTGGTACGCCCTAAAGGATTCGAACCTTTGGCCTATGCCTTAGAAGGGCATTGCTCTATCCAGCTGAGCTAAGGACGCACATGAGATTAATAAAGTGGTACGCCCGATAGGATTCGAACCTATAACCCTCGGAGCCGAAATCCGAAACTCTATCCAGTTGAGCCACGGACGCTACTAAAATTATTAATTTTATTTGATTGTTTTTTTATATTTTAAATGGGGTGGGATACGGGATTCGAACCCGCGACCCCCGGCACCACAAACCAGTGCTCTAACCAGCTGAGCTAATCCCACCATAAAGTCTTTAAAATAAAAAAAGAGTGGTCGGGGTGAAAGGACTCGAACCTTCGGCCCCTTGGTCCCAAACCAAGTACTCTAACCATACTGAGCTACACCCCGACCTATTCAAAAATCAAGTATCATTTGATTGATGAGTCGGAATTATAGTAAATAATCTTAACAATGTCAATACTTTTTATAACTTCTTTTAAAATTTTACTATTTTTAAGTATAATTACCCCTATAAAAAGGGTTTTAAAGATGAAAATAGCTAGATTTAGTAGGATTGGTTTTATTTTAGCAGCAGCTGGTAGTGCTGTTGGTCTTGGAAATATATGGAAATTTCCATATATAGCAGGTGAATATGGTGGTGGTGCATTTGTACTTATATACCTTTTGACAGTTTTAGTCATAGGTTTTTCTATCATGCTTGCTGAGATGCTTATAGGTTATCTTGGTAGAAAAGATAGTGTAACATCTTTTGAAGAGTTAGCACCTAGAAAAAAAGAGTTATGGAAATATGGTGGCTTTCAAAGTTTAGCAGGACTTTTTATTATGACTTTTTACTCTGTAGTTATTGGTTGGATACTTCACTACATAGTTACCTCTATAACCTCTTTACCAGCATCTGTTCAAGAAGCTGAGACAACTTTTACAACTATGCTTCATAGTGGTTTTTTCACTCAACTCTTTTACCATACACTTGCATTTAGTTGGATAACATACATACTAACAAAAGGTATAAAAGGTGGTATAGAAAAGATAAATATGATACTAATGCCAGCACTTATGTTGATACTTTTAGGTATGTTCTTTTATGCAACTACTCTTGGAGGTTTTTCTCAAGCTGTTGATTTTATGTTTACACCAGACTTTTCAAAAATAAATTCTGATGCTTTTGTAACTGCTGTTGGTCATGCTTTTTTTACACTATCTTTAGGTATGGGTGCGATTATGACATACTCAGCATCTATGGAAAAAGGTGCAAATATAGTTCAAAATGCTTTTTGGGTGGTCTTTTTAGATACTGCTATAGCCATAGTAGCAGGACTTATGCTCTTTACATTTTTATATGAATATGGCTCATCACCTGCTAAAGGTCCTGGGTTAGTTTTTATCTCTTTACCTGCTGTTTTTTATGAGATGGGTGTTTTAGGGAATCTGTTTGCAACGCTGTTTTTCATAGCATTAGCATTTGCTGGGCTTACCTCATCTGTATCTTTAGTAGAACCTATGGTTCAGTACTTTATAGATAGATTTTCATGGAGTAGAGTTAAAGCATCTGTTATGATGGGACTTTTCTTTTACCTTATAGGTATTTTAGTTATTTTATCTGGTATAGATGGTTATAAAGAGATGCTAACTTGGGGTGGTAAAAATCTTTTTGACTGGATAGACTATATCACAGCTGCGATAATGCTACCTATTGGTGGGCTTATTATGGCTATATTTGTAGGGTTTGTTATAGAAAAGCAAAGGGTAGAATCAGTTATGAGACCACAACTAGGTTTTGCTTTTGATGCATGGTATTTTTCACTTAGATATATCACACCCATAGCTATGTTTATAGTGATGTTAAATCTTTTAGGAGTAGTATAATGATAAATGAAAAACAACAATGTTTAGATATATTGAAAGAAAAAGGGATAAACCCTGTAAGTGAGATAGATTTTGATGTAAATGGTAAAGTTCATTCTCTTTCGTTAGAGTATATTATAGATACATTTATGCAGGCATCTGATGATTCTCGGTTAGTGTTTGTATCTGCTATGCAAAAAGCAACAAAAGCTGATGAGATGGGTATAGATAAGTTCTTTGAAAGTATGGGTCAACTTTTGCTTATGACACATCTCTCCGATAAATTTTCAGATTCTTAAGATATTTTTTTATTATTTTATCTAAATTATGAGAGTTAATCTTATGTTATAATTTAAGGAAATAAGGAAATAAATGATGAGATTTTAAAAAATATACTCAAAAACCTAGCCTTAGCTAAGTTAAGAGGATACTTTTTAAAAGATTGCCGTTTATTTACCCTATCTTTGGGCATTCTATTGTCGAACTCAGGTATTATAGCAATATTTAGGTACTAAATTTGCTTTATATAATTAACGGATGTAAATTAGGTCAATTAGGGATATAAGTAAAATATAAATAACTAAAAAAGGCTTTATTATGAAAATAGAATCACATGAGATGCAGATGCATTCAGAACACTCTTTTAGTAGAGTGGAACTAGAAACAAATTTAAGTTTTTCTACAGTATATCTTGAACTAGAAGAACAAAAAGCACAAGATGCAAACAATGCTGAAAATATTGAGACTCAAGAGATTCAAGCACCAGAAAAATCTTCACTACTACAAAACAATAGTATGGATTTGGTGCAGCAGATGATTCAAGAGTTTATAAATAGACTCCTTCAAATGGACTATCCATCAAAATCACACCAGACCACAGATATTGCAAATGTGCAAGATTTACAAGGTACTAATCAATCTGAGGGGATAACCCTTCATCACACATCATTAGCTATGAGTTATCAAGAGGATGAACAGCTAGACTTTTGCACAAAAGGATGCATACAAACAGACAAAGGTTCACTAGATATAGATATGAATTTTTCTATGAAAAGAAGTTTTGCAGTTGAAAATCGCATCGATACCTATTCACTTTTTGACCCACTTGTTGTAAATATAGATGGTGATTTACCTGAACTTTCACAAAAATCATTCTCTTTTGATTTAGATAATGATGGTAAAAGCGACCAAATATCTACACTTGGTAGCAACAGTGGCTTTTTAGCACTAGACAAAAACAATGATGGTATCATCAATCAAGGTAGTGAACTATTTGGTACAAAAACTGGTGATGGTTTTGGAGAGTTAAGCGAGTATGACAAAGATAACAACGGCTGGATAGATGAAAATGATAGCATCTTTGATAAACTGCAAATCTGGCTAAAAAATGAAGACAGTCAAGAAAAAGAGTTGGTAGGGCTAGGTGAAGTTGGAATCGGAGCTATTTTCTTAAACTCTCAATCAAGCGAGTTTACATTTAAAACCCAAACAAATCAAACCTTAGGCGAGATGAAAAGTTGTGGTATGTTTTTAAAAGAAGATGGAACTTGTGGGACTATCTCTCAGATAGATTTTGCAACTAGAAATACAGAAAAATCAATGGTTATAAACCAAGTAGATGAACAAAGTAAAAGTGCACTTAGTAAACTTTTACAAGCTTAGTTTTTAAACTTAT
>Ga0256842_1001113_pt1 | contig 22296 bp, 22 predicted proteins | sample 4559240metaG_FD_185973 | JGI IMG/M metagenome (GOLD analysis project Ga0256842, IMG submission 185973) | Hydrothermal vent microbial communities from Guaymas Basin, Mexico - 4559-240 | ecosystem: Environmental > Aquatic > Marine > Hydrothermal vents | place: Mexico: Guaymas Basin | collected... | reverse complement strand
GTATATAAATTCCGGGCTCAATCGTAAAAACCATACCTTCTTGAATTTTTATTTTATTTCTCGAATTCACATACGGCCATTCATGAATATCAAGCCCTACGCCATGACCTAGAGAATGAACAAAATATTTTCCGTATCCTTCTTTTGAAATAACATCTCTTGCAATTTTATCAAGCTCACGGATTTCCATTCCGATTTTTATGTTTTTAATAGCCTTAAGCTGGGCTTTTAATACAATATTATAAATTTTTTGTATTTTTTTGTTTTTAAATTTCTGATTTTTACTCATTGTTATTTTTTTACCGATATGTATGGTTCTTGTTCTGTCCGAACAGTATCTTTTATATTTTATTCCGGCATCCAAAAGAAGCAAATCATCAGTTTTAAGCTTTTTAGAACTGACTTTTGCATGTGGTTTTGCCGCATTTTCGTTTATTGCCACAATCGGCTCAAAACTCAAATCCCTTCTTCCTCTTTTTGTCAGAAACTCTTTAAACCTGTAACTTAGTTCATATTCGTCTATACCCGTTTGTATATGTTTTGCAAATTCGCTAAAAGCCTTGGCACCTTTTTTTACCGCTTTTTTTATAATTTTCAGTTCATTTTCCGTTTTAATCATTCTCTTTTTATGGGAAAAATATTTATCGTTTTTTATACTGCACACTTTTGCCAGTTTTTTATAATCTTCATAATTCCAGTTTAAAGGATCTAGCGCTATTCTTTTTATTTTATGCCTAAGAATCAGCTCTCTTGCCTTTTTTATTAAATCTACGGCTTCCACAACCTCGGCATTAGCCTCTTCTTTTGCTTCCAAAGTATATCTTCCGTCAGTTATTACATATCTGTAATCACCCAGTTTTAAAAAAAGGGCGTTGTCACTGCTCCATCCGCACTCATAGTAGATTTCGTTTTCTTTATTGACTATATAATTCATTTTCCCTCACTTAAAAAAAGACCGAAGCTTAATTAAGCCTTATTTGCGGCTTGTTGCTGAGCTTTAGCCTGAGCTTCTTTTGCCATTTTGATTTCATTTAATATCTGAATCATTGCAATTAATCCCAAATGATAACTAAAAGGTCCAAACCCAGTAATTGTCCCCGCAACAATATCGGAAATTAAAGATTTGTGTCTGAACTCTTCCCTTGCGGCAGTATTGGTCATATGTATTTCAATAGTTGGTAAATTTACCGCTTTTATTGCATCTCTAACTGCCACGGAATAATGGGTAAGCGCTGCGGGATTGATAATTATTCCGTCAACGTTTTCATTTAGACTTTCCTGAATAGCGTCAACAATATCGCCTTCATGGTTTGACTGATAAAATTCTATTTCAAATCCGTTTTGTTTTGCAAAAGCTTCCATGTTTTTATTAATGTCTTCAAGTTTCATAGGACCGTATATATTAACTTCCCTGATTCCCAACATATTAAGATTAGGCCCGTGTATCACTTTAATTTTCATAAATTCTCCTTTTTTTTATGTTATTTTACTATATTTTGGCACAACTTTTGCTATAAATTGTAAAAAGGAACTGTTTTGTTGAAATTAAAAGCTGATTATATTTTAACGTTAAACGAAAAATATGAAATAATCAAAGACGGGGAAATAATATTTGACGATAAAATCATTGAAGTGGGTCAAAATTTAGATGATTCTCTAACTGAAATATATCTTGGCAAAAATTCCGTCATTATGCCGGCTTTAATAAACACTCACACACATCTTGAATTCAGTTTAAATTATACGCATTTGGAATACGGCGATTTTATGAACTGGCTTAACTCTGTTTTAGAACACAGAGATGACCTTTTTCATGGATGTAAAAGCGAGTGCTACAAATCGGCCATTAAAGAAATGAAAAAAAGCGGAGTCTGTGCTTTTGGCCAAATTAGTTCAACGGGAAATGATCTTAAATATCTTAAACACTCACCTCTTAAAGTGGTATATTTCAATGAAATAATCGGTTCAAACCCGGCGGCGGTTGATATGATTTATCAGGATTTTCTTGCACGTATCAGTGAATCCCAAGAAGCGGAAAACGAAAGATTCAAAACAGGCCTTTCAATTCATTCTCCCTATTCCGTTCATCCCGTTCTTATGAAAAAAGTATTGGAAATAGCAAAAAACAAAAACTTACCCATACAAACACACTTTATGGAAAGTAAAGCCGAGAGAAAATGGCTGGACAAGGGGGAAGGTGAATTTAAAATATTTTTTGAAAAACATTTTAAAAACGCCAAACCTTTAATTAAACCTTTAGAGTTTATTGAGTTGTTTAAAGGCACCAACACTACATTTATCCATTGCGTACATGCAAATGAAAACGAATTAAAACGCATAAACGACATAGGCGGTTATATTACCCACTGTCCGGTTTCAAACAGACTTCTCAATGTCGGGCTTTTAAATCTTGAAAGTGTGAAAAACTTTTCAATCCCTTATAATGTTGCAACCGACGGTAAAAGTTCAAATTACTCATTAAATTTATTTAAAGAAATAAGAGCGGCTCTTTTAATGCATACGGATCTTCATCCTAAATATCTGGCAAAAGATTTGATAAAATCGGTAACGATAAACGCGGCAAAAGCTTTAGGATTAAATAACGGCAGTCTTGAAAAAGGCAAAGATGCGGATATCATTACTTTTAAACTACCCAATAAAGTTAAAAATCTGGAAATTTTACCATTACAGATTATCCTTCATACCAATGAAGTGGATAATTTATATATAGACGGAAAAGAGGTCAAATAACTATTTTTGACCCGAAATATTAATAATTTCCACCCTTCTGTTTAACGCCCTGTTTGTAGCTGTGGTATTAGGAACCAACGGATATTTTTCACCGTAACCTTTCGCCACCATCCTGTTTGGACTGATTCCGAATTTATTTACTAAAACACTCTTTACCGCTTCGGCCCTTTTTTGAGAAAGTTTTAAGTTGTATTCATCACTGCCTGTATTATCAGTATGTCCCGCTATTTCGATTTTTAAATTAGAATTGTTTTTCAGAATTTCTGCAATTTTTTGAAGCTGGGGGTAATATATCTTTTTAACCGATGCTTTATTAAAATCAAAATTCAGTCTTAATGTAGTAATAATAGGACATCCATTATGATCCACCAACATATTTTCTGGTGTATTTGCACACTTATCTATATTATCCGGTACTCCGTCTTTATCAGAATCTTTTATAGGCTCACATTTCATGACTTTAACCTCTTTGACTTCAGGTTTTTTAGTTTCTTCATCTTTTGAATCATTCCAACCAATAACTTTTTTATTTCCGGCCAAATCAATAACGGAAGTGGCCATTGGTTTTTCCGCACATCCTGTTATAAATATTCCCACTACAGCCGATGCAATTATTAATTTTTTCATTTTATTCCTTTCATATTAATATCTCTCTTTGGCCTTTTGAATTAGGAGAAGAGAGAATTCCCATTCTTTCCATTTGTTCAATAATATTAGCTGCTCTATTATAACCTATATTTAATCTTCTTTGAAGATATGAAATACTTGTCCTTTTTTCTTTTAATATAATCTCTTTGGCTTCTTCAAACAATTCGTCCAAATCATCAATTTCTTCAAGCGCTTCACTTTCTGCTATACTATTTACTATTATTGTATCATAATCGGCATTTCTTTGCGATTTTAAATATTCCACCACTTTTTCTATTTCTTCTTCGCTTGTAAAAGGCGCATGAAGTCTAATAAGGCCTGTAATTCCCGGAGGCGTAAAGAGCATATCCCCGCGCCCTAAAAGACTCTCGGCACCAAACTGATCGAGTATTACCTTTGAATCGATTTTTTGACCCACTTTAAAACTTATACGGCTTGGTAAATTGGCCTTAATCAGCCCTGTTACGACATCTACGCTAGGTCTTTGGGTGGCTACAATCAGATGAATACCGCTTGCCCTTGCCATCTGGGCCAGTCTTGCAATTGAATATTCCACATCTTTACCGCTTGTCATCATTAAATCGGCAAGCTCGTCAATTATAATTACAATATAAGGCATTTTTTCATTTTCACCTACTTTTGCATTATAACCTTCAATGTTTTTAACCCTGGCTTTTGACATAAGTTTATAACGTCTTTCCATCTCTTTTACCATGGAATTAAGAGCCATAATTGCTTTTTTAGGTTCTGTAATCACGGGCGTTAGCAAATGGGGTATATCGTTAAATATGGAAAACTCAAGCATTTTAGGGTCAATCATCAAAAATTTCAGCTCATCCGGGGAATTCCTGTATAAAAGCGAAAGAATCATAGCGTTAATCCCTACGCTTTTACCGCTTCCGGTGGTCCCGGCTATCAGCAAATGCGGCAGTTTTTTAAGGTCGGTTACAAATGGGGCACCGACTATATCTTTTCCTAGTGCTATTGTCAGCGGTGATTTTGCTTTTTTAAAAATTTCACTTTCGAGTATTTCTCTTAAATATATTGTTTCAACCTTTTCGTTGGGTATTTCAATCCCTACGACATCTTTTCCCGGAATAGGCGCCTGGATACGGATTGACTGAGCTTTGAGAGCCATTGCCAAATCATCTTGAAGTGCTAAAATTTTAGATACCTTTATATGAGGCAGAGGTTTAAATTCAAAAGTGGTTACCACTGGTCCCACATAATATCTTACCACGTCACCTTCAATTTTAAACTGTTTTAGTTTTTCTATCAAAATTTTAATCTTTTTATCTATTTCCGCTTCATTTATCTCTTTTTTTCCGCTTTTTGGTTTGCTTAGAAAATCCAAAGGCGGAAATTTCCAGTTTTTAGGTTTTGCCCTCTCACCCGTTTCAATTTCAGATAAAAGCTTTTTCGTATCTTCCAGTTCTTCAACATGTTTTACACTTGTATTTTCACCCGAAGGCTGACGCTCAACGGTTGATAATTGATGGTGGCTGTTTTCTTTTTCATTCTCAATTTTTAAATCCCCGTTCTCAATTTCGGATGATTGGGCATCCTCTTGCTTAAACTCGCTTTGTGAATAAGAGGTTGTTTCATTTTCGATCTTAGCTTTTTCCCCGAACATATTCTGTGAGTTCAAAGCTGTCATATTTTCACATTCCGCTTTCTCAATGCTTAGCTCTACATTTTTTAAATCTTCCGTATCAAGCTCTATATTACTCACGTCATTATCTATCTTGGCTGATTCGGTTTTTACCTGTTGTGATTTATCATCCGCTTTTTCTTTATTAAAAAAATAAATTATTTTCTCCTCAAACACTAAAAACAGTCCCCATAAAAAAATCACAAATATTAATAATCCTACACCTGCTATTCCTATATATTTTTTTAATGTATCTACAAATAAATTTCCTATTACACCGACATTAAAAACCATAGCCTGTAAAAAAAGCAAATCAAAAAATAAAAAAACCCCGCCTAAAACCTTCAGTGAAACATTCGAATCGTATTTTTTTTTAATTCCCAGATAAGCAAGTAAAAATAACAATACAGGAAACAGATATGATAAAAAACCGAATAATTTAAAATTTGAATTTCCTAAAAATTCACCGATTTTACCTACTATCGACGGCTTTGGAACAACAGTAGCAATTAACAGATAAGTTATTAAAGCAAAAATCAACACATATACACTCTTACGCAATCTTATGCCTTTTTGTGTGTAATTTTATCATAAATAAGTCATTACTACAGGGTTGTTTCATGCTAAACTACAAAGATAAAAATATGACAGCTCCGTGCTCCTTTTTGTTTTCACAACACTCAAATTTTGCTAAAAAGTGCGAACGACAAGCGCCCTAACGGGTAGACGCACTTTTTTTAACACAAAATTTTCGTTAAAATCCGCAATGCTGTCATATTTTTACTTTTTTGTTATTTGCATTTATCAGTATAAAACAATCCTGAACCTAAACCAAACCCATAAAAATACCGCTGTATTTATATTACAAATAATTCAAAAGCGTTAAATTATTCACTTTTGCAATTGAAGCGAGAAGAGCCTGATATGATGTCTTAAGAGAATTTAATTTCATTGAAGCTTCACCCAAATCTGTGTCAATATTATCAGACTGAAGCTGCTGAACGTTAAGCTTAAGCATATCCGTCCTTTCAATCGTTAAACTAAACTCATTGCTCACCGCACCTATTTTTGCATGCATTCTTCTTATGTGGTCGGTTATATGGTCAATCGCTTCAATTGCCCCCTGAATTCCGAAACTTCTCGGATTTTTTTCACTGTCGGGATAATTGTTGCCGTTTTTAACGGCGTCTATTGCTTTTTGAAGCGTTTCAAAAAAATCAACCTGCGGAGAATCTATTGTTACGGCATTGTTGGCCTGAAAATACAAAGAATTATTTTCAGTATATATGCTTAAATCAATTTTTGTCGGATTGTTCGAATTATCTTTAAGATAAAATCTCCCTTTGTCATCCATACCTGTTGAAACTTTTTCTTTAGCGGCATTAATTGCTTTATTATAATCATCCGCACTGTTTGATGTCGGCAGATTACCACTTGTAAGCATAGATATTACGTCACCTAGCTGTCTGTAAGTCATTCCTTTTTGTAATTTTTCTTTTTTGCAGGCGGTACATGTATTTTTATCCATTTCCACCGTTGTGGTAATCGTATCGTGCGCCGGTGTCAAACTTCCGTCCGGTTCGAAAATATCATAAATCTCACTGTCATCAACATTACCGTCGTTATTATTATCAATCCAAAATGTGGAATAATGTTTGTTTCCACTCCCATCCGTATAGGCCGTATCCCTTAAAGTGATTACCGCCGTTTTAAGTTCCCCATTTTTATCCCTGAATTTAAGTTTAATCTCTTGCGGCTTCGTATCGGTTCCCATCGTATCGGCGATTACCGTATCTTCAGCTGCGTATTCCTGAGCATTGGAATTTTTCTGAATAATTTTTTCCCCATCTTTAAAAATAATTTTATAATCTTTAATAATTTGTGAAATATTAGAGGCTATTTTATTTCCGCTTTTTTGCATATATATCTTTTCAAAATTGACAATATCTTTGCTTGAGAATACTTCTAAGGCATTATTATTTACATCAAACGCCTCAATAGTAATTGAAAGTTCTGATGTCTCATCTTTTTCTATACTTTTGTCAATTATTATCATCTGTCCGTTTTGCAAATTTACATCCACATTACCGAAATTATTTTTTATTTCATTCATTAAATCCTTCATCGTTGTTGAAGAAGTTATATTAAGAGTTACAGTAACATTATTTCCGTTTGTATCGGTTCCGTTGATTGTCAAATGATCTAAATTTTGAACAGTTCCGTCATTTTCTCTTATAGCTTTTTCTCCTAATACATTATAAATCAAATCTCTGGAAAGTGCTTCGCGTTTAGTATCAATAGTTTTAAATTCACTCCCGAAATTAAATATTCTATTATCAAAGTATCCGTTATTAGTTTTGATAGATGCTAAATTTCTTATTGAAGAATACCCGCTTTTTTGAAAGGCTACAATATAATCCCCGTTTTTAACCAAATCTTCGATACTCGCTTCATCTTTATCACTTGCCACTATATAAAAATCCGTAAGCATTTTGCCACTTTGAATATCTTTTATCTGAATCTGCCCCATATCGTTAAGAGAAACGTCCACAACCTTTGAAACTGCCGTATTACCGTAAATTTCCCCTATTTTTTCAAGCAGTTTATTTACACTCTCCGAATTTTGCAATGAAAATTTTTCATTTATTAATTCGCCGTTTGGTTTTCTGCCTTTTACATAAAAATAACTAAATCCGTCTTTATATTTACCGTTCCCGACATATTTATCTTCTACCCCAGTAAGCATTCTAATTTGGCTTTCCCCTGTAACAGGTTCGTTTTTCGGCACGTCTTCAGAATCGGGATTTTTACCGTGCTCTTTTATATGTTTATCAATATATAAATTACCGTCAGCACCTCTGACCACAAACTGCGGATTTGCTTTCATTTTGTCAAACTGCACAACATTTGTGGATATGTGTTTAACATAATCATTATCCCTTCCCAAAAAAAGAGAAGCGCCGTCGATATTGTATTCCCTCTCAACACCGGCACCCAAAAACGCTTTTACTTTTGCATCGTTACCCTGATATTTATAATTATCATTTATGGGCTTTGTATTAAATTTACTTCCGCTGAAAAGATATTTTCCGTCTATTGAAGTGTTTGCCAAATCTTTTAAATGCTTTAGTTCACCTTCAAGTTCACTGACGATGGCATTTCTGCTTGTTTCATCATTTGTACCGTTTGCGGCTTTAAGCAGATTAGTTTTAAAACTCCCCAGGGTAGTTACAAAATCGTTTAAAGTGGTATCCGTCTCATTTGCAAAAGTCTGGGCAAAATTAGCCGAAGATTTAATCTGGGAAAAAGAATTCATTTCTTCATTTAATTTTAAATATTTAGTATAAACAACCGGTTCTTCATACATATTTTGTATTTTTTCCCCTGTGGATATTTGGGTCTGAACTTTGTTTAATTCATTTAATGTCCGCTGCTGATGTAAAACAAAATTATTGTATTGCGTAAATTGGGTTATTCTCATAATCCTTCCTTGGATTTTTTTGTAATACAGCAAATTCTATTCCTAAATCGGCAATAATGTAAAGTTATGAAGTTGTTAAGGTTAGTTAAAATTATTAAATTATTTATTTATTGGTATATTTATTATTACTGGCTATAGGGGTTGGTTAGTTTTTAAGGTTGGTTGAGGTTTTCATTTTACATTTTCCATTCTCAATTCTCAATTTTCTCCAATGCTTTTGCTCTAATCAGAACTTCCGCGTTGCTTACATCAAAAACATCCCCTGTTCTTATTTCTTTTAAATCAATGCGTTTTCCGTTTTTTGTAATTTCAGCAAATCCTTTTTTCTCTCTTTTTTTGGGATTCAGCGTTTCATAGGCGTTTTTTAAATTTATAAGTTCTTTTTCTTTTGAAGATATTATTTGGGTTATTTTGTTTTTTAAAGTGCTCTTTAAAAGTTCCACCTCTTTTTCAAAAGAATTTATTTTAATTACGGGTGAAAGTGAAAAAAGTATATTTTTAAGCTCACTTAATTCTTTTTCTTTTTTTTGTATTTGATTTAAATATGAATGGTTAAATCTTTTAAACAAAAGCACACATTCCTCAAGTTTCATATCAAGCTTTTTAACAGGTGATGAGGCGTTTAAAAGCTCTTTTAAATGCATCAGTTCTTTTTCTTTTTTTTGAATAAGATGAGTGATTTTATAAATAAAAGCGTTTTTCATTTCATCAAGCATTAAAAACATTTCGTTTTTATCAGGAAGCGCTATTTCCATGGCGTTGCTCGGAGTTGCCGCCCTTACATCCGCCACAAAATCGCTTATCAGATAATCAATTTCATGCCCCACCGCTGAAATAATCGGCGTTTTTGCATTAAAAACGGCATCGGCTACAACCCTTTCGTTAAAAGGCCACAAATCTTCTTTGCTTCCTCCTCCCCTTCCGATGATAATCAAATCAAAGCCGCTTCCGTCTTCAAAAACATAATTATCGGCAAGTTTAATTTTCATTGCAATATCTTCAGCCGCCCCCTCGCCCTGCACAAGGGCGTTAAAAAGATAAAATTCACTTAAAAGCCATCTTTTGGAAGCGATTCTCAGCATATCCTGTAGCGCCGCCCCCGTTGCTGAAGTCACTATAGCTATACGTTTGGGAAACCTGGGAAGAGTTTTTTTTCTCTCTTCGTCAAAATATCCTAGTCTGCTTAGCTCTTCTTTTAACTGTTCGTATGCTTTTTGAAGAGCGCCTATACCGCTTGGCTCGATGGTTTGTGCTATTATTTTATATTCCCCCCTTGGGACATATACATTGAGCGCCCCGTAAACATATACTTTTTCACCCTCTTTTAGTCTGTATTTCATTTTTGCAAGATTGCTCCTCCACATTGCACAATTAATGGACGAGTTTTTATCTTTAAGAGTAAAATAAAGATGCCCTGAAGAGTGATACACAACTTTACTGACTTCCCCTTCAACCAGCACTATTTCAAAATGGGATTCGACTATGCTTTTAATCTGATTATTAAGCTGGGTTACACTGATCGGCGTCAAACTATTTTCCTTTTTATGCGTGGGGATATTTTTACAAGGATGTCGTAAGTGATGGTGTTGAAATTTTTTACAAATTCTTTTACATCGTCAAAAATCACAACTTCTTTTTCGAAATTTCCTTTTAATATCATCGAATCCATGGATATTTTGCCAAGCGCCTGGGCGTTTTTTAATTTACATCCGTTTTTAAAATAAGGCACTCCGTCCCCGTATCCAACATCAACGGTTGTAATTTCAATATCTTCATCACTCATATACATTTTATTATAACCGCATCCCCACCCTTTTTTTAAAACCCTCTTAGATAGCACGTCGGCTCTGAGTTCCATTACGGGTTTATATCCTTTAATTCCGCCGTATATTGCAATCCCAGGACGGACATAATCAAAGGTATCGGGAAGTTTATCAAGTGCGTATGAGTTTGCAAGGTGAAAATATGGAATTTTCATTTCGTTTTTATTACAATATTCTTCCACTTTTTTCTTAACTTCCTTAAATCTTTCGTATTGTATAAACATATCGTTTGAAATTTCATCGGCACAGCAAAAATGTGAAAAAACTCCCCTCAGTTCATAATTTTTATTTTTTATAATTTCCAAAGATTTTTCAATCTCTTCGATTAAAACACCGTTTCTGTGCATTCCTGTGTCAATTTTTAGATGAATATACGGATGTCTGTTTTTTTTGAGCTGTTTTAATGAGTTTATACAATAAGAAAAATTTAACGCATTTCTTTTCGTGTCAGGAAAAAATATGATAATTTCTTCAAAAAAATTTCTAACGATTTCCGCTTCATTATTGTTTTTTACACAAACTTTCTTAATTCCGTAATCTTTTAGCATTTTTGAAAAACTTATAATTCCGTGACCGTATGCGTTGTCTTTTATTACCGCTAAAATATTGGGATTGACTGTTGCAATTTTATCTAAATTGTTAAAAAGATTTTGTTTGTGAAGATAAACGGTAGCCATAATAAGCCTTTGAATTGTAGGTTGTTGAAGTTTTTAAGGCTGTTAAGTTATCAGGGCTTTTAAGTTTTTGAGGTTTCACTAACCTCAACTAACCCTAACTAACTTAACTAACTTCAATTAACCTTTAAAAACTACTTAGCTTTTAGAGGTTTAATAGCGTCAAACGGATTTTCAACTACTTTATGTCTGTCTACTACATAAGGGATAAGCGCAACCTGTCTTGCTCTTTTAATTGCTTTTGTAACCATGTCCTGATGTTTTTTACAGGTACCTGTAAGACGTCTTGGCATAATTTTATATCTCTCAGACAATGAATATTTAATTAAATCAAGGTCTTTGTACCCGATAAAATCTACTTTCATTTCACAGTATTTACATCTTTTTTTTCCGTATTTTTTCTTTGGATCTGCTGCCATTATTTATCCTTTAAAATGGTATTTCTTCGTCATCTATATCGATTGACGGAATATTGTTGTTTTGATTGCTTTGCATCTGTGGCTGTGGCGCCGGCTGCTTGGGCTGATTGTATGAAGGTGTGGTGTGTTGGTATCCGCCTTCATCACCGCTTTGTTTATTCTCCATAAACTGTACTCTTTCCGCAACTATAGAATGTTTGCTTCTTTTTTGTCCCGATTGATCAACCCATTGATCCAGTACAAGTCTTCCCTCTATAAGTACACGCCTGCCTTTTCTGAGGTACTGGTTGGCTATTTCCGCGCTTCTTCCGAACACTGTGATATCGATAAACATAGTTTCCTGTTTATTTTCACCGGTTACAGAATCTTTATAAGTCCTATTTGTCGCTAATCCAAACTTGGCAATAGCAGTCCCCGTAGGAGTATATTTAAGCTCAACATCACGTGTTAAATTTCCTACGAGAATAACCTTATTATACATTTTTTACCATCTCTTCCCAGCGTTTAATTTCTTTTTTATTTTCATACTTAACTGTCATAAATCTTAATAAATCTTCGTTATATCTCATTTGTCTTTCAAGCTCAAGTACCGCGCTTGCAGGTGCTTTAAAATAAACTATATAATAATCCCCTCTTTCAAACTTGGCAATCGGATACGCAAGTTCCCTTACACCGATTTTGTCTAATGCCGCTACTTCACCACCGTTCTCTTTGATAACGTTTTGGATGTTTTCTATATTCTTAGCTTTCTCTTCATCTGTCAGAGTCGGCTTAAGAATAAACATCGTTTCATAATGTCTTAAACTCATAAATTCTCCTTCTGGCTTTTTAGCCCCTGCTTTTGGAGCAAGGAGGCGTTTTTAAATTTTGAGGCGTTATTATACTATAATTTTTTTTAAATGTAAAATTTAACAATGTTTGGCACTGGAACTGTTTCATGCTGAAAAATATAAAACTTGAAATATTTTAACTAAACCCTCTAAAAAAATATTTTTTCAAAATATACAATTAATTTTTTATATACAACCTTTTTGATTTCTGTATAATCTATACAGTTAATTTACCTAAATGCCTAAATATCTATATTTTGTTTTTATGTTGTTTTTTTTTATATATTCAAGCGTATTATGTGAAACATGAATAAAATAACCTTCTTTTAAATTTAATTGATCTAAAATTTCGCTGGCCTGCTTATAATTTAAATGATTTCCATTTTTACAATCCGGTGGTAAGGAAGCATCTATAAAACATTTATCAAACTTAAACTTTTTTAAAAATTTCATACTCTTTTCATCAATACCTGCACAATCGGTAAGATAAGCAACCACCATATCTTCATCATAAATAACGTATCCTGTTGTGTTTTTGGAATGTTTTAAAGGTATCGGAATAAATTTTAAATTATCAACAGTTATTGTCTTAAACGGTGTATTTTGTATATAGTTGATTGATTTTTTGTGTTTAAACAAATCTGCAAATCCTTGTTTGTCTTCGGGATGATAACAATCTATTTTTTCATTTGCATATCTCAATCTTAAAAGCCCTAAAACATGATCAGCATGAAAATGGGTTAAAAAAACAGCTTTTATCTTAACCCCGTCAAAAATAAAAGCAATATCATCAATTCCGGCATCTAACAGTATTACACCATCTTTGTTTTCAATATAGGCACAGGTCGATAAATTTTTAATTCCTTTTTTTCTATACTCTTCACAAACACCACACGTACAGTTAAATACCGGTATTCCCTGACTGTCAGCCGTTCCCAAAAACTTTAAATTAAACATAAACACCTCTTTATTGCATTAAACTTTTTAGTAATTCTAAAAAATTGTTCTTGCTTTCTTCAAACGGTATAGAATTGTCAAAACATATTAAATTTTTAGCTTCTACTTTTTGTTGACTTTTTTCTATTCTTCTTAAAATATTTTCATTATCTTCCCTGCCCCTTTTTTTTAGCCTTTCATATAGCAATTCTTTTTTAACTTTTATTTCAATAGTAGTAACATTTTCATATATTTTTTCAAAATCCTTTATAGCGCTTCTTGAAACAGAAACAATATTTAATCCGTTTTTTATATGAGATTTTGCAATTCCGTAATAATTTCCGTATGCGCTCCACGAGGAAACAAAATAATCGTTTTTTTTCAGAATTTCAAACGCTTCTTTATCAATATAGTAATTGGATTCATTCCTATCAGGTTCTCGAGTAATATATCGTCTGACAAAATTTGCGTTAATATTATTTTTTGCCGCTTTAATTAACGAATCTTTCCCTACCCCACTTGCCCCGACTATCAAAACTATCTTAATTCCACTTAAATTTTTCCTCATATTTCAAAGCCTCTGATACCGTTATATACAACTTTTCCGTTTTTGAATGTAAGGACAACCTTAGGGAAATATGATTCATCAATAATTACAATATCCGCCAATAATCCTTCTTTAATTTCTCCTCTGTCATTGCATCCTGAGATTTTAGCAGGAACGATGCTTATCATAGCAAAACCTTTTTCAATTTCCAATCCGATATCCTCTTTAAGGATATATGGACTCAAAAGCATTGAGGAAGGATGGTAATCGCTACACAAATAATCGCAAACTTTTTCTTTTATTAATTCACGGGCGGCAATATTTCCGCTTTGACTTCCTTTGCGAACAACGTTTGGAGCGCCCATTCCTATAAATATCCCTAATTCTTTAGCCTTTTTAGCAACCTCAACGCTCAAAGGAAATTCGGATATTGTTACACCCAAATTTTTAAGCATATAAATTTTTTCTACACTGTCATCATCGTGGCTTAAAAGGGGAATGTCGTAACTTAATGCAAAGTTTGCCAAATCTTCTATAACATTATTAATTTCATTGTTTTTTTTTGAAATTTTATTTACAAGATACTCTTCTATTTCTTGCTCGTTTATATCATACGCCGACAAATGATATTTTTTCCATAATTCAAGAGTTTTAAATTGTCCCTGTCCCGGACTGTGATCCATAAAAGACAACATATTTATTTTTTTTTCTTTTATCAGTTGCTTAATTACCAGAACCGAAGTTAAACTTGTAATTTCAAATCTTGCGTGTATAAGATTATCCACACCTAAATGTTTTTTATTGCTTTCATAAATTTTTTCAATTAATTCTTTTGACTGTTCTGTTCCTCTACCTTTCCTAAGCTCTTCATCATTAAATCCAACGGCGTGGTACATAGTGGTAATTCCTGCCATAGAAAGTTTTTTATCTAACTCGACTATTGCAATTTCTATGGGAAATCTTGCCCCAGGTCTAGGTTCTATTTCTTTTTCTATAGCATCGGAATGCAAATCAACAAAACCGGGGACAATTCTTTTATCTCCGAAATCTATTGCGTTTTCATATGTTTTATATGGTTTTATTGAAGATATTATGTTTTTTTCTATTACTATATCCGCACATACAAATTTATTATCTATCAAAACATTTGTACTTCTGATAACCTTCATTCATACCTCCACATATTTTTTTAACGCAAAATCATATATTTTGTCACTAATAGTTTTTAAATCGTCCTGATCATGGAAAATTCCAATCATAGTTACATTGTTTTCTTTAAGTTTTTGCAGCTGTTTTATTACTTTCATAGTATTGGCATAATCAAGTGAGGCGGTGGGTTCGTCCAATAAAAGAAAAGGTTTTGGTGCTATTAATTCTTTTGCGATATTAACCCTTTGCTGTTCCCCTCCGCTAAATGTAAGCGGAGATACGTTAAACAGCTCTTCTTTAATTCCAAAAAAATCAAGCAGTTCTTTCGCTTTAATTTTTGCAACTTTTTCACTTTCCCCTTTTTCTATCAAAGGAGCGGCAACAATTTCCAATGCGCTTATTCTCGGTAAAACTTTTAAAAACTGGGAAACATATCCGATTTCCGTTTTTCTCAATTCAATTATGTCTTTTTCATCGCATTTTGCTATATTAACGGTCGTACCGTCTTCTTTTGTAAATATTATATCCCCGCTGGTTGTCGTATAAGTTCTGTAAATGGCTTTTAAAAGAGATGATTTTCCGATTCCGCTATGACCGTAAAGAGACAGAAACTCCCCTTTTTTCACTTCAAAATCGACATTGTTATACCCCTGTATTTTAACACCCCCTCTAGTATAAACCGTAAATTCTTTTGATAAATTTTTAATTCTTATTTTTACCATTTTAACTCCTATAACGCACTTGAAACTAACAATTGTGTATATGGATGTTGAGGATCTTCCAAAATTTGGTCAGTCAATCCTTTTTCAACTATCTGTCCGTTTTTCATAACTATACAAATATTGGTTAAATGTTTAATAACCCCAAGATCATGGGAAACAATTATCATTGCAAATCCCATTTCTTTTTGCAGTTTTTTTATAAGGTCCAATATTTTGGCTTGCACGGAAAGATCCAGCCCTGTTGTAGGCTCATCGAGTAATAAAAGTTTCGGATTCGAAGCCAAAGCTTTAGATATTTGGATTCTTTGCTGTTGTCCGCCGCTAAACCTGTCCGGATAGTCATCGACTCTTTCTTTCGGTATTTCGGTTTTTTCCAAAAAATACAATACTCTTTTTCTGATTTCAGCGTAATTTCTTATACCGGACATAATAATCTTTTCAGCAATGTTGCCGCCTGCACTGAATTGATAATTTAAACCTAGTCTTGGATTTTGATAAATCATTGACATTAATTTGGTTCTTAAATATGATAATTCATTGGGATCCGCTTCAAGAATATTTTTATAATTTCCCAAATCATCCTTAAAACCATCTATATAAACAACACCCTGATCCGCTTTTTGATCCTGATATATAAGCTGTAAAAGAGTTGATTTTCCACTTCCGCTTTCTCCAACTATTCCAACAACTTCACCTTTATTAACGCGTATATTTATATTATTTACAGCAACCACACTGCTGCAGTAAGGACAAACGGAACTCTCAAATTCAGGTCCGGTACTTTCCAAACATTTATCGCAAAACTCACCGTAAACTTTAGTTAAATTTTTCACTTCGAGTATCATAATTCACCTTTCAACTTTTTATCACAATATGAAGTATCATTACAATAATATGTCACGCTACCGTCATCATTATAAACTTCATCCATAAACACGCCTTTTGTTCCGCACCTTGCGCATTTTTTATCATCAAAAGTCTCTATTTTAAATTCTTTATCTTCAAATTTTAAAGGTTCGACTTCGGTATACGGAGGAATCGCATATATTTTTTTCTCTCTTCCGGCTCCGAAAAGTATTAACGCTTTGTTATTATTTAATTTCGGAATGTCATACCTGGGAATAGGGGTCGGATCCATTGCATATCTATTATTAACAATTACGGGATACCTATTACTTATCCTGCTGTCTCCAAATCTAGCAGTGTCTTCATACAAAAGTACCCACAATCTTGCATAATCTTTATTAGCATGCATCAATTTTTGTTTGTAGCTGTCTGCTTCCACATTAACCAAAACTTCAGGATACGGAACTTGCAACACCAAACATTGCCCTTCTTCAAGTTGTTCTTCAGGAATTCTGTGACGGCTTTGTATAATAGTCGCTTTTTTAGTATCCGTAGTTGTTTTATTACCTGTAACTGAAACTACAAAGTTTCTGATATTAACAGCATTCAGACTTCCGTCACATCCTTGGTCAATTACTTTTATACAGTCGCCCTCGTTAATAATAGACAATGTAATTTGCAATCCGCCAGTCCCCCATCCTCTTGCAATTGGCATTTCACGACTTGCAAAAGGAACTTGATACCCTGGAATTGCAATCGCTTTTAAAATTGCCCGTCTAATCTCTTTTTTTGAATTTTCATCTAAAAAAGCATATCTCATTTTATTTCCTTATTCGCTTCTTTTTTAATAACATTTCTAAACACCTGAAGATCAGCTTGAAATGTAACATAATGAGGCAATTTATAATGGTTGGCAAATCCTTGCGATTCAATAGAATCGATATGATGTATAACAATTTCGACATTGTTTGCTATTGAGCCCTCCCCTATAGTATAACTTTCATTATAAATAGATGTATCAAGCACGGACATAGATATGGCTTTTGTTTCATTAAATCCGAAACAAACACCAAATCCGGTTGTAAGTTTTACCCCGCCGTTTTCTTGTTTTTCAAATGTTGCAACAATTTCACAAGCTGTAAGATTTATCTCTCCGATTTTTACTTCATTTTTAGTAAAAGGATGGGTAAATTTCACATCTGCACTTCCGATTCTAAGATCCCCGATTGTAGGATGAACATCGCCATAACCTCTCATAGAGGTATACGCAAAAGCAAGCATACTTCCGGTTTCTCCCCTTGCCATAATTTGCATAACCGCACTTCTTGGATAAGGGGGATTTGGAAAAAATCTCGTAATATCGCTTATTTTTTCGTCTTTTTGTAAAACTTTTACCAAATTAGCATCTCTTAGCGGTTTTAGAGCTGATGGGACATAAACATCCTTATCACTATAATCATTCCAGTTCCAAACAGTTTTATCTGCGGCTCTTTTTAATATCAATTTTACTTCATAATCATTGGAAGGTCCTAAAATCTGACCACCTTTTATATCTTTAAACGTAGACGAAATTCTACGTATTATTTTCATATCATCACTAAAAATGGTTTTAGCAACTCCTACTCTTTCACAAGAGCTTCTGTGTGCCCTTAAAAGAAAAGATGCGTTAAATAAATCTCCACCGGATTTCAAAACAGCCATACTTGCTAATTTTTTTGAATATAAACTCCCTTCGCTCATCACTTTATCAACTGCATATCTTAATGAATTTTCTATTTGCAAAGGTTCAAGATTTTGATTTTCATTAATCAATTCTTCATAAAACATCAAAGAATTATTAATGGCATTTTGACCGCCTTTTATAGCCACATATCCCATTAAAACACCTCCACTTTTGTCGTACGACTAAGCGCAATCATTTCGTTCATATTATTTATAAAAAAAACTTCCACCCCCAATGGAAAATTTTTGTTTTTTTTCATTAAACGCTTTATAAATTCTTTATCACAAGGAAGACAGGTTTTTTTCTTTTCTTTAATTCCGGGACCACTTAAAACAACAGGGGTTTCGTTGAAATTTTTACATTTAAACACAAGTGCCGCTGAAAAATCCGGGTTTAAATAATCACCTCTTTTAGCTTTATCTAATAAAACAGAATCAATTTCATCCGAAAATATATAATCGGCCGTTTTACATGACGTTTTGTTTGGATTGGTTATTGCTTCAACCAAATTAAAATCTTCATTTCCGTTATAAAAAAAACTAACCTCCGGATAAAGTAAAACATTGGCAACAGCTAAAAAAGCGGATTCAAAGAAAGGTTTAATTTTTACAATTTTTCCCGGCATTGCCAATGCGTTTTTTAAAGCGTTGAAATTTTCCCTATTTAATTTCTCAATATCAAAATTTTCCATTTCAATCCTTTTACATTAAATCAAAATTAACTCTCGTGGAATTAATTTTTTTATTTAAAATTTTCTGTGTTTTTTCAGTTTTTTCCAATATTTTAAAAGCCAATTCTTCAATTTCTTTTTTAAATAAATCCGCTCCGTAACAAGCATCGCAAATTGCAATATAAAAAGAAAGTTTTTCATTATCATCCATCACCATCGCCCAGCCTTTATAAGTAGTATTGTTTTGAATTTGAATTTGAACAATCGTGGTGGTGACAAGAATTTCACCGATATAAAACTCCCCTTCGGATATGGGATCGTAAACAGGCTGTAATAACGTCTGTTGAACAGGAGGCTGAAGTGTTTTTATATGCACATTTTTTTTTATTTTATTAAATAGTTCTTCAAGTTCATTTAAACTGGCTTTTTGAAGTATAAAATTTAAATCTTCTCTTTTCATAAAAAAACCTTTATATAAATTTTTTTCTTATATATGCGCTGATATTGTCCAAAATCCACACTGTAACGATTATAGTAATAAGAATAGTGGTAACTTCCGCATTTTCAAATCCTCTTATTTTGTCAAACAAATAAAAACCTATTCCGCCGGCTCCAACAAATCCCAATACTGTGGCGCTTCTAACGTCACTTTCGAATCTATACAGTGTCATTGATATTATATGCGGCATGGTTTGTGGCAATATACCGTACACCAAAACTTTTAAAAAACTTGCTCCGTTATGTACAAGAGCTTTTATCGGTGCCGGATCGATAGCTTCGTTTCCCTCGCTTAAAAGTTTACTTAACACACCGGTAGTATGAATCCCTAAAGCCAATATCCCCGCCATAGGACCGAGTCCTACGGCACTTACAAATATCAGTGCCCATACTATTTCATTTACCGACCTGAAAACATTAGCAATAAATATCCCTGTAAAATACAAAAATTTTTTTATTATTATGTGATAGATTTTTTGTCCGGGTATTATAATTTCTAAAATGTTTCTGGAAGTTATTAATGATAACGGAAAAGCCAATATAAAAGAAAAAAACAAAGCCACTATAGCCATTTCCACCGTTTGGACCATTGCCCAAAAATATGTTTTAATATTATAAAAGCTTGGAGGAAAAAAACCACTTCCTTCAACGTTCGGATTTCCTTTTATGAATAAAATCAAATCACTCCAACCGTTTATTATTGAGGAAAAATCCATACCTGTTGAAATCCAGCTTTGTATTATCAAATAACATATAATTGTAATAATAAGAATATTATAAATTTTCAACGGTGAAGACTGTATTTTTAATTTTCTGATTTCTGTTTCGGACATATCGTATCCCTTAATTAATAAACTTTTAATTGGCGAAAAAATCGCCAAGGATTATTTAAAGATAAACAAATTTAATTTTTCTTATTTAAAGATTCTTTAAATTTAATCAATTCCCTGACTCCGTTATACATACTGTCGTTTGCAGGAGCATATCCCAATATTTTCATCTTATTTAAATTTTCTCTATCATCATATGATATAAGAGCGCCTTTTATAGCCAGTTTCAATGTTTCAGGCAAATCTTTTCTTACGGCTATAGGAGAACCCGGAAGTAAGTCTGATTTCCAAATAATATTAAAATCGCTTTTTTTCCATTGTTTACCAAGACCTCTGTTAAAATCTAAATTATTTGTAGAAGCGGCGTCAACTTTTCCAAATTTTACATCCAGTATGGAAAATTCATGACTTCCCGAATATATAACCTTTGAAAAATATGTTTGAGGATTGATACCTTTTTTTGCAAACATAACACTTGGAACCAAAGTACCGCTTGTAGACTGAGGATCGGTAAACGCCCATTTTTTTCCTTTAAGATCCGCCAATGTTTTAAGACCGCTACCCTTTTTGGTAATTATAATGCTATAATATCCGGGTGTACCGCTTTCTGCGCTTATTTCCGTCGCTATTGCTTCAGCATTAGCTCTTTTCGCGGCTTCACAATATGATTTAGGTCCGAAATACGCTAAATCTATATGTTTATGTGCCATACCGACTATAACACCGGTATAATCACTAGGTAACACAAGTTTTACTTTAATACCCAGTTTTTTTTGCAAATAAGAAGCGAGTTTACCGAATGTGTTTTCCATCTCCTGTGTTCCCGCAACCGGTATAACTCCAAACGTTATTTCATCCGGCCAATTGATTTGTTTTGCGTTTACAGCATTTACACCCAACATTAAAACAGCTGCAGAAACCATAATTTTTTTTAAAAAACTTCTTCTTTCCATAAAAACTCCTTTAATTTTTTTTGTCAGAATTTTTTCCATAAATTTTTTCAATTATATTTGACGACAGTTCTTTGTTTTTGCCGTCAAAAACCACCGTGCCGTTGTTTAAACCTATAATTCGGTCACAGTAGTTTTTTGCATACTCCAAATGATGCAAATTCGTAACAATAGTCACTGCGTACTTTTCATTGATCTTTTTTAAAATATCCATTACTTTTTTGGCACTTTTAGGATCGAGAGCCGATACAGGCTCGTCCGCAAGAATTATTTCCGGTTCACCCGCCAACGCTCTTGCAATAGAAACTCTTTGTCGTTGACCCCCACTCAGTTCATCGCATCTTTTATCGTATAATTTATGTATATCAACATCCTTCATATATTTTAAAGCTTTTGCGAGTTCTTTTTCTTTATAATATTTTATGATGGCCCTAGATAAGGGAATATCTTTTAACATACCGCTAATTACATTATCAATTACACTTAATCTATCCACTAAATTATATCCCTGATATATAATTCCCACTTTTTTTCTTAATTTTATAAGGTCTTTTTTTTTAATTTTTTTCATATCAAATCCAAGAACCTCAAAATCTCCATCAAATATTTTTATTCCCCCCACAATAGACATAAGCAGAGTCGATTTTCCAGCACCACTGGATCCAATGATAACGACAAATTCTCCTTTTTTTATTTTTAAATTAACATTTTTTAAAATTTTTTCTTTTTTATATCCGAGAGTTAAATTTTTCATTTTAATCATTTTTCACCTTATGATTCTAAATTTAATTTCTGAAAAATAATTGTCTTATGGTTTACAAGTGAAAGTATAATATATTGAAATAACAGATTAATAACACGAGGAATAAGTAGAAATGAAAGAATTTAATTTTTAAAAGCAGTTAAAAATTGAAAAAAGAACGCCTCAGTAATAATTCATACTGAAAGCAGAAGCTAATTACTAATTTAACAAAATAAACTATAAATGTTTCTTATGTTTATTTATGTATTCGTCTATTTTATCCCTTAAAACCCTTTTTAACACTTTACCGGTCGCATTTTTTGGAAGCTCCTCAACTACGTAAATATGTTTAGGGACTTTGTAATTTGCCAAGTGCTGTTTTAAGAATTTTTTAAGATCGCTTTCT
>Ga0256842_1001112_pt1 | contig 22305 bp, 28 predicted proteins | sample 4559240metaG_FD_185973 | JGI IMG/M metagenome (GOLD analysis project Ga0256842, IMG submission 185973) | Hydrothermal vent microbial communities from Guaymas Basin, Mexico - 4559-240 | ecosystem: Environmental > Aquatic > Marine > Hydrothermal vents | place: Mexico: Guaymas Basin | collected... | reverse complement strand
CTACTTCCATTTTCCCAAAACAAAGGAAAACAAACTTGAAGTGGAAAAAAGGGAGATAGAGCTTCTTAAAAAAGAAGGTATAGACCTTGTTATACTTGCAAGATACATGCAAATTTTAAGTGGACAATTTGTGAAGGAGTTTGAAAACAGAATTATTAACATTCACCACTCCTTTTTACCAGCCTTTGTAGGGGCAAAACCTTATCACAGAGCTTATGAAAGGGGAGTAAAAATTATTGGGGCAACCAGTCATTATGTAACAGAGGAGGTGGATCAGGGGCCTATAATTGAGCAGGATGTGGTAAGAGTGACTCACAGGGATACAGTTCAGGATATGATCCGCAAAGGAAGAGACCTTGAGAAAATAGTCCTTGCAAGAGCAGTAAAGTGGCACCTTGAGCACAAGATTTTAGTTTACGGAAACAAAACCGTTATTTTTGATTGAGACTTGGGGAGAGGTTTGAATTATGAGTAAAAATGAGCCCAACAACAAAGAAGTTCAACCTCTTTATCCACCTTATCTCCCCTATCCACCTTACGAAGAAGACGAAATAGATCTTTATGAATTGTGGTTGATTCTAAAAAAAAGAGCCAAGTTGATAATCAGTATTACATTAAGCGCGATTATTTTGAGCACTATAATAGCCTTCTCTTTACCTCCTATTTATAGAGCTGAAACTACTATAGTAGTAAGTAAAAATAAAATTTTTGATCCTTTAGGTGCTTTGATAATAAAAAAATTATTCAACAAAGAGATAAAATCCATAATAATATCTACTACTCCTACTACTCCTACTACCCCTACTCAAGTCATAGCTCTTAATATATTAAAAAGCTACGAAATAAAAAAATTGGTAGCTCAAAAATTACATACTGATATTAAGTTAATTCAAACATCTGTTAAAATAGAAAGAAATAGAAAAGAAGGGGGCATTAAAATAGTTGTAGAAAACAAAAATCCTGAAACTGCTTTACACATAACAAAAGAATACTTAAACTTTTTCAAACAGCTAATTAATCAAAAAGTAAATCAGGAAGTACAGAAAAATATAGAAATACTAACAACAAAAATGAATATTAAAAACAAAGAAATCATTCAATTTGTAAAAAAATTGAACAATAATTTTATAAAAATTTATGTAACTGACAATCCTCATTTAGTAGTAAATAATCCCGTTAAACCTAAAAAAAAGCTAATCATTACTGTAAGTGCAGTATCTGCCCTGTTTTTCAGCATATTCCTTGCCTTTTTCCTTGAATGGCTGGAAAAAGTAAAAGAACGAAACAGTTCTAAAAACAATTAAAAGCATTATTTTGGATTAGAAACAGTAACTACATAAATAATTTTAAAATCTTTAAAAAATTTCAAGAAAACGATTAAAAGCGTTATTTCTGAAGTCTATTGTCCTGAAAAATTGTTCTAAAGCTAAAATAATCATTGATTTTTTAGATTCATTAAGATATGATTCTTTTCGTAAAAAAATTTAGAAAGGAAGGTGAAGTATGAGATTTAAAAAATTTGTTTTATTTGTAATTTTAGCTGTGTCTTTAATCTCAGTTCAGCAGGGATTTGCTAAAAAGATAGTGCTAAAAGTTTTTCATGCAGGAAGCCTTTCTGTGCCATTTGGCAAAATGGAAAAAGCCTTTGAAAAGAAATATCCTTACCTTGATGTGAGAAGAGAATCAAGTGGAAGTGTAAGGGCAGTAAGGAAGGTTACTGATCTTAACAAGCCCTGTGATGTGGTAGCTGTAGCTGATTATACTCTTATTCCCAAAATGATGTTCCCAAAGTACGCTGATCATGTAAAGCTTTTTGCTAAAAATGAGCTCGTGCTCTGCTTTACTGAAAAATCCAAGTATGCAAGTGAGATAAACTCAAACAATTGGTTTAAAATCCTTGCAAGGCCTGGAGTAAAGTTTGGTTTCTCCAATCCTAATGAAGACCCCTGTGGATATAGAAGTGTGCTGAGTATTGGGCTTGCTTCCCTCTATTATAAAAATCCTTCAATTCTTACAAATCTTCTGGGGAAAACCTCAAATATTGTATGGCAAAAAACAGAAAATGGACTTCTTTTTATTGCTCCAAAAGAGCTAAAAGTAGATACTGAAAAACTTATTGTAAGGCCAAAAGAAGTTGATCTTGTTGCTCTTGTGGAAAGTGGAGCAATTGACTATCTTTTCCTCTACAAAAGTGTCGTGCTTCAGCATGGATTAAAGTATATAGAGCTTCCTGATGCCATTAATTTGAGTAGCATTGAAAAAAAAGACTTTTATGCAAAGTGCAAAATAAAACTTGCCAATGGAAAAGTAATTAAAGGAAAACCCATTGTTTATGGGATTGCCGCCCTTAAGGATGCTCCCCATCCAAAAGAGGCAAAGCTCTGGGAAGACTTTGTCACTGGAAAAGAAGGCAAGAAAATTCTTGAAAGCTGCTATCAAACTCCCATTTATCCTGCAAAAGTTATAAAAGGAAAATAAAGTGAAGCAAAGCAGTGCAACAAAATTTTCAGGGATCCTGGGATTTTTGTGTTTAGCATTTGTGCTTGCGCCCATTTTGCACATATTTATTAAACTTTCTGCTGAGAAGCTGATTGAGACTATACAGGATAGAGAAGTCTGGGAGGCAATTTTCACCTCTCTCTGGGGTGCCCTATGGGCAACAATACTTGGTTGCCTCTTGGGGGTACCCCTTGCTTACTTTTTAAGCAGGGTTGAATTTAAAGGTAAAACCCTAATTGAGAGCATAGTCAATCTCCCTGTGGCTATTCCCCATGTGGCAGCAGGAATTGCCCTGCTTTCTCTCTTTAATCCCAGAACCAGTGTGGGAAAATTTTTTTCTTTTTTTCATATTACTTTTACAGATACTATCTATGGTATAATAATTGCCATGCTTTTTGTTAGCCTTTCTTTCATAGTGGGAGCTGCTATCACAGGATTTAATAGTGTGGAAGAAGAGCTTGAAATGGTCTCCCGAAGCCTTGGAGCTTCTCCTACTTACACCTTCTGGCACATAACCCTTCCCCTTGCCTTTCCTGCCATACTCCGAGGAGCTGTGCTTGCCTTTGCAAGGAGCCTCAGTGAAGTTGGAGCACTCCTTGTGCTTGCATACTATCCCAAAACAGCCCCTGTTTTAATGCTTGACCGCTTTGAGCAATATGGTTTAAATGCAGCAAGACCAGTGACTGCCCTTGTGATTCTGGTCTCCCTGATAGTGTTTTTTACTCTTTTTTACCTGAGTAAAAAATATGCTAAAAGTTGAAGTAAAAAAACGCTATTCCTCTTTTGAACTTGATGTAAAGTTTGAAGTCAAACCAAACACATATACCATTCTTCTCGGCCCAAGTGGAGCTGGAAAAAGCTTGACTTTAAAAATAATTGCTGGATTTGAAAAGCCTGATCAAGGAGATATTGCTTTTAATGGAATAAATCTCACCCAACTCCCTCCTGAAAATAGGGAAATAGTTTATCTTCCTCAGGGATTAGGGCTTTTTCCTCACATGACAGTAAGACAAAATCTGGAATTTTCTTTTAAATGCAAGGGGAAAAAGACAGAGAAAAGTCTTTTAAATAAAATAATAAATGAGTTTGGCTTAAAAAATCTCCTGGAAAAGAAACCCAGAGAATTAAGCGGTGGAGAAAAACAGAGAGTTGCCCTGGCAAGAGCTATTCTCGCTACCCCAAAAGTGCTGCTTCTGGATGAACCTCTCTCCAGCCTTGACTTTGATTTGAAAGTAAGACTTATAAAATTTTTAAAAGAAATTCATAAAAAGTTTGATTTAACTGTGCTTCATGTAACTCATGACCCCTTTGAAGCAGTTTCCTTAGGAGAAGAAATTCTTCTTATTGAAAATGGGAAAATTACTTCCCCAGAAAATTCTCAGACTCTTAAAGACTTTTTTAACTTGATGAATAATTTAAAAAATTTTCATCTACTATTATAGAGAAATTGAAAGTTATAACAGGCAGCTTTGTCTCCCATCTTGCAGGCCTTTTTAAAAAGCCTTCCAGCCTTAGTATAATCCTTTTTTACACCTAAACCCCTTGCATAAAGCACTCCCAAATTATTACAACCGAGTGCCTTATCCATGTCACAGGCCTTTTTATAAAGCTCTGCTGCCTTTTTATAATCTTTTTTTACTCCAAGGCCTCGTTCGTAAAGAGTCCCGAGATTATTGCATGCAGCTCCATCTCCCATAGCACAGGCCTTTTTAAAAAGCCGTGCTGCCTTTTGATAGTCCTTTTTCACCCCAAGGCCATTCAAATAAAGACAGGCAAGTTCATAGCAACCTTCTCTTTTTTGAGCTTTGCATTGTTTTTGGGAAATTTTAGCAACCTCACTGCAGGCAGTATTATTGCCTTTACTACAAAGCGTAATAAGTTCTTTAAGCTTATCATCTGCCTTTCCGTGAAGTGGTGAAAAACAAAAAACAGCAAAGAGAAGCAAAATAGTTAATTTTTTTGACATCTGACCCTCTGCGTTTTAGTAAAATGAGCCGGCGGAGGGACTTGAACCCTCAACCCTGGGATTATAAATCGGGAAAAGGCCGGTTTTTCTCATTTTTTCTTAAATTTTCTTTAATTTTTACGCATTTTTAAAAACATGATTTGAAATTTTAGGCCACCTATAGGCCACCAAGTTATATTGCTCTTCACAGCTTAAGACAATAATATCATTAAAATAACATCGTGGCAAGAGAGAATATAACTATCTTACTTTTAAAAGTTTAAAAATCAAAAATTTAAGCTAAAGTAAATTCATGCACTATGACATAGCTTCAAAAGTTATTCTGTCTCATTGTAAGGAACCTTTCCTGAAGTTTCTCTGTAATCTTAAAATAAAAGAAGCTCACCTTATGGAAGCAAAGCCTCAAGAAACTCCTTCCCTTCGCCGCTCAGATTTTGTGTTAAAAGCTGTTCTTGAAGATAACTCTGAGAGTCTCATTTTGGTTGAATTTGTTTCTTTCTGGAAGAACTACATTCCACTTCGTACACTAGAAACACGCTGCAGGCATATTCTTCAGGAAAAACTTCCTGTAAAAAGCTTTATTGTTCTTCTCACTCCTTCAAGTAAGGCTGTAAACTCTTACCATGATGAAGAGGTAGAGTACAGATACACTTTGATTAAGCTTTATGAAATAGAGGCAAAGAGAATTCTTAAGATTGATGCACCCTGTCTTTATTCATTTCTTCCTCTTATGAAAGGAGGAAAAAAACTACTTGAGGAAGGGGAGAAAAGGATTTATGAAGCTGGGATTTCAAGGAGAGAGAAGGCAGATTTACTTACAGGGATGGCAATATTTGCAGGGTTGATTTCAGAGGAATTAACATTACAATTAATAAAGAGAAGGAGGGACATCATGATAGAGAGTGCAGCTTACGAGATAATAAAAAAGGAAGGGTATGAAGAAGGCTTTAAAGTAGGGATTCAACAGGGGATTCAGCAGGGTCTTCTGGAAGATGCAAAGGAGATGGTAATAGAGGCACTTACAGAGAGATTTGGTTTAGTGCCCCCAGTTCTTGTGGCAAAGATTAAATCTATTTCTGAAAGAGAAGTTTTAAGAAATCTTTTGCGTCTTGCAATAAAAGTAAGCTCTTTAGAAGAATTCAAAAAAGCTTTGAAAAAGCTTGAAGAAGAAACACTTGAGTAATGTTTTAAATACAAAGTTTTTAACAATTTTAAGCTATGAAGAAAATATTAAAATTTCCGGTAGTTCTTGAAAAAGATAAAACAGGAGGATATGTAGCTTCCTGTCCAACTCTTCCAGGCTGTTATAGTCAAGGAGAGACAATTTCTTCTTACTCCAGTAGCTGTAGCAGTGTAAATGTCAAAATTATTTGCCAAACTTTTTCTCCTGTTAAAGCTTCTATACGGCCATCAGTTAGGGAATAAACTTTTCCCATAGTGCCTTGTACTTTTTCAACTCTTCCTGAGATAAAGAAGAGCAGTTAAATATGAAAAGAAACTCCAGCCGCGGCAAGCCAAAATGTAAAGGTATGGCTAACTTGAATTTATCTATTAATCCTTTCCATGTCTCGCCACTTTTATGCTATGAAAATACATCTTGACATAGAAAAAATTTTGTGCAATCATTTCTAATAATAGCTCTTTGATAGTTGAATACATCGCCTTTTGGCAGGGGTGTGGTATTTTTTCATGTTTTTCGCAATTTTAGATTTTACGAGGGTTTCAAAAATTGACAAAAAAATCCCCCTGACCAATAGCCTAACCATTTGTTTCATTGTAAAAAAATAAATTTGAGTTGATTACTAAACTTTAAAAACATCCTTTTTAAAAAAACCCCTGCTGAAATAAGGCTTTTAAATATAGAAATAATGAGGAATTAAAAAGGGTACCGTTGGAAACACGCCCTGCTTTAAAAGGGATTGCTGGGGGAGTTGGGTTGGAAAAATTCCCTACCTTAAAAGGGATTGCTGGTGGCTGTGTTGGAAAAAATGTTCTGCTTTTAAAGGGAATGTGATCCCTTTAAGGGTATGAAAAATGATTACAATTAGGTTACAGAAGCATTATATTTATTGGATTTTAACAAAAATGCTCAGCTTGCTTTTCTGAAGTTGGTGTATAACCAATACCAAATTAGAATATTATCGTTCAAAATGCAAATAATTATAATATAAAAAACTAAAAATTTTTCAGCTTGACACAAGTAAATTTGATTTTTAAATTTTATAAAACTCTAAATCCTAAAAAAAGGAAAAAAAGATGTCTCTCAAAGCTATCAGTTTCATTGGAGTGGGGAAATATCATCCCATAAATTATATATGGGAAGAAGGAGAAAAAGAAAAGAGCTTTGAAACCCATCTTTTTCCTCTTGCAGTATATAAATTTTTCAAGCCTAAAAAACTTTATATTTTTTGTACTGAAAGAACTAAAACAGCTAAGAGAGAAGGGGCAAAAAAGACTTATGTAGAAGAAATTGAAGAATATTTCAAAAATTTTGCGGAAAAAGGAGAAAATTTTTCTTATCAATTTGTAGATATTCCCGAGGGAAAAAATGTTGAAGAACTTTGGGAGATTTTTGACAGGCTTTCAAGTGTAATTGAAGAGGAAGATGAACTTGTAATTGATGTAACCCATGCTTTTCGTTCAATTCCCATGTTTTCTCTTGCAGTTGCTACTTATTTAAAATACACAAAAAGAGTTTCCATTAAACACATCGTGTATGGAGCTTTTGAAGCTTCTTATGAAAAAGAAGGGAAGAAATTTGCTCCTATATTTGATTTAGGTTTATTTTTAGAAATTTTGAAGTGGCTTTCAGCCTCTGAAAAATTTTTGGAATTTAGCTATGGAATAACTCTTGGGAGCATTTTAAAGGAAACTCATACCGGACTATGGAAAGAAAAAAAGAGTAGAGCCGAAGAATTACCAAGAAAATTAAAGAGAGTGGGAGGTGCCCTTGAGGGTTTTTCTTATGCAGTGTGGCTTGCTCAACCTGTGGAAATTATGAAAAGGGCAAATAATCTGGTAAAGTTGTTAAAAGAAGCTCTTTCCGAATTTGAAGCATGGGCAAAGCCTTTTAAAGTAATTCTTGAAAGAGTGCTTCAGAGAATAGAGAGAATAAGTTATCCTGAGCCAGAAGTACTTAGTGAAGAAAACTTAAAAGTGCAGAAAAGGATTTGCCGATTTCTACTTGAACAAAATCTTTATATGCAGGCAATTGCTGTAGCAAGGGAATGGCTGATAAGCTGGATAATTTTAAAAAGCGGAAACGAAGAGTGGATAAAAAATTGGAGAGATAATAGAAAAGTAAGAAATTTTATAGAAAAGGACTTAGGAAGAATAAATGCTTATTATTCTAAAGGCAACGAAAAAACTCTGAAAGAGATGCAAAATAAATACATTTTTAAAATGACAGAAGAGTTTGATTTAAAGGGTATGTTAACTCTTCTTTTTGACACGAGAAATGAAATTGCCCATTGCGGAATGAAAAAAGAAGCTAAACCTCCAGAGGCTTTGCTTGAGAATATAAAAAAAGTGATTGAAAAAATAGAAAAACTTTAAAAATATTACATAAAAATGCGTTTAAAATTCTTTACCAATCATTAAAAGGATCATCAAAGGGATCATTAAATGGATCGTGGGATAAATCGTCGTCAAAGGTATCGTAATCTGTTGAATAGTCAAATGAATTCCAATAATCATCTTCATAAAAAATATTACATGGAAAAAAAGAGTAAGCAGGATCTGTTATTATATCATCTTCATCCCTAGAGGAAGTAGTATCCCAATAATCGTCATCAAAAAAATCATCCTTGTTCCAAGAAGAATTATAATAATTGTTGGAATCGTCACCATTAAAAAGAAAGCTTTTCGTTCCATTTTCAGTATATGCATCTTCCTGAGCTTTCATATCGTTCTCCATATCCAAAGGTTTAGAAACTAATTTTTTCAATTTTTCATCTACTTTTTTTAGTTTTAAAAGCTTTTCCTGAAATTCTTTCTTTAATTCTTCTATATTTACCTTAAACATCGTGCCCTCCTATTTAACTTACTTTCTGGAAGAAAATTTTTTAATTGAATCTTCAAAGCATTCATAAGGATTACTTTCATAAGAATTACTTTGGGAAAAGTTTTCTTCTTTTATTTTTATTATTTTAAACGCTTTATTTATAGTAAAATACATGTATATACCTATAAATAAGAAAAATAATCCTACTGGAGGAAATACAAAAAGTATAATAAAGCCCATAATAATAAAAATAACAGAAAAGGCTTTTCCTATGCATTTTTGCATTTTAAACTGTGTTTTTAAAAACTTTGCTGCCTCTTCTTTATCAACTTCCACTCCAACAGAAGATAGTTCCTGAAGAAATTTGTCAATTAATACAGGTGTAAGATGCTCTTCTGTGTTTTTAAGCTCGTCAACCATTTTCTGAACAATTTTGTCTGAGCTTTTTTTATTCATATTTACCTCCTCCTTGTTTTTTCTATATTTTTTATTAAACATCCTTTTAGAAAAAATCTGACATTGCCAAAACAATTAAGTCTTGCTCAATTTCGTTCTTTACTAATTTTAAATCTGGTGATATGTTTTTAGTTGATCCTTGAATTTTGCTTTTTATCCTAATTTTTGCAGGCATTGTAAATATGCCTAAAAAAGATTACAAACCTTTAATTCTTTCTTTATTCCAAGATAAAAACAGTGCGAGTTTCCAAAAGGCTAAAAAAGAATTGCGGAAACTTATTCAAAAAACTCTGAAAGTTTATTTTTCTCCGGAGGTGGAAAGGCTTTTAAGAAAACATTATAAAAACGACTATATGGAAGAGCTATTTCAGGAAACCCTTGTTAAAATTTTTTTCAGTAAACGCACTCTTTTAAAGCTTTCTTTTATCTCAGAAGGGTATCTGTTTACTCTTATTAAGAATGTAATTTATTTTTGTCTTTCTACAAAGTGCAGGGCTTTAAAATACGAGATATCTTTTGAAGAAGTAAAAGAAAAGTGGAAAGAAAGGTTTAAAGATTCAGAAGAAATAGAAAAAGTAAAGGCAGAAGAAATAGTAGCACACATTTCTTTTGACTACTTAAAAGAAATTAAAGCTGAAGAATGGCTTGAAATTCTTGTAAAAATTCTTACACCAAAGGATAGAGACACTTTATGCCACTATCTTTTCAGAATTTTTGAGGGAGAAACAAAGGAAAAAGGAAGTGCAGTCCTTTATAAACGCTGGGAAAGATTGAAGAAAAAAATAAAAAAAAATCTGGGAAAAGAGCTGGAAGGAGAGGAAGAAATTTTTAAAGAAACATTGAAAAAGTTTTTCAAAAGAATTTGTCAGAAAAGAGCTAAAAAATGAAGTTAAATAAAACAAAAGGGATTTCTTTAAAAAAAGAACTAAAAAGATTTAAAAAATTGCTTAAAGAGTATAGGGAAGAAGTGCTTTACGAAGCTGAAAGAAAATCTTTTCCCAAGCGGGGAGAAATAAGAAAACTGTGTGTAATTCCTCCACTTTATTTTCTTATTTCTAAGGAAGTTGCTAAAGGGCCTTCTCAAAAAATTTACGAAGCTATCGTTCTTTCAGAGGAAGTTGCCCTTGGTTCTCTTGGAGCCAACACCCCTATTTTTGTGTTTAAAAATGTTCCTCTTATGCTTGTGTCCCTTCCTTTCTGGATTTACTTAACCGATGAATTCCTCTTTGATTACAGCGAGGTTATTGCTGAAGTTGATGAAACAAGCATAGAAAAAGCCACAATTTATGCCAAAAATACTCCTATTCCAGAGGGTCTTCCAGAAGGAGCATACATAAGGCTTGAGATGGAGCGTGTTAAGGCTTATGCCGCTAAAACAGAGCTGAAAATTGAGTGTCCTGTGGAAGTAAGGAGTATTTTAGAAGAAGAATATGCCTATCAACTTGCAGCAGTTCCCAAACAGGTTTTTAAGGGTAAAAATTGGTATGGAATTGTGAAAAAAAAGGAAAAAGAAGCAGCTCTGGTGCTCTATCTTTCACAAGAGTTTATTGGAAAAAATTTGATTATAAAACTAAAGGGAAAAGTTCTTTTTGAAGGAGTGGTTGAGAGCGATAAGATAATAATAGAAAACTTACCCCTTCTTTCAGATTATTCTTTTCTGGAGGAAGAGCTTGAGTTTCAGGTATGAAGCCTTTGAAAGAGAACACTTTTTAGAGTTTCTCAGACAAGGACTTTTTGACGAAGATATAAATGAGGTAGTAAGAAAATTTCCTCTTTACAAGCCTTGCCTTCAATTTGAGCTTGTTAAATATCTCAGGGAAAGAAAGCCCTGTGCTCTTTCTCTTAAAGTGCTGAGCAGAGCACTTTCATGCTCTCAAAAAGATGCAAGGTGTATTCTAAATGGAAAAGGTAAAATTTTTAAAATAGTATCAGATGAAAAAATTATAAAAGCGCTTGTAATTCCCGGTACATCAAAGCTCATTACTAATAATGAAAGAATTAAAAGAGCACTTTCTGTGGTAAAAAAGTTTTATGGCAGCCCTTTTGCTGTGTTTTTTGAAGAGAAATTTTCCGGTAAGAGCTTTATGCTTCCCTTGGCAGTGGCTCTATGTGTGGAAAATCTCCCGGATGGACTCGTTTTTACAGGGAAAATTGACTTTAAGGGAAATATCTTTGAAGTGGATGAAGTTGAGAAAAAGGTTTCTATAGCTGAAAAAGAGGGTTTAAGGTTAATCACTCCTTCTCAGGTAGGAAATGTTTCCACTATCAAGGCTTTTCTTGACAGAGAGAAGTGGAATCTTCCTTTTTACATAACCTCAGAAAGCTGTGAAGAAGCAGAACACTTTTTGTGCTTTGTGAAAGAAGAGGCCGTTTCAGAAGAGTTCAATTTTTTAAAAGGTCTTGAAATTTTCTACGATATACCAAAAAAGGAACTTTGTTTATTAACTGGAAGGCTAAGTAAAGAAAAAGATTGGCAGGGAGCCTGCAGAAACTTCTACCAGAGAGTTAACTGGTTAAAGAGAAGACTTTATGGAAAAAAGATATTTCACTTTGGTATAAGAGGTCCGGCCTGTCTGGCTATGGGGCTTGGAGTGCTCTGGGGAAGTCAGGAACCTTTCGTAATTTATCACTACCAGGCTGGAGAATATCATCCAATAGAAGTCCTAAACCCAAGAGAAATCAAAGAAAGATGTAAAAATTTTCAATTTCTTAAAGTAGATTTTGAGAAAAAAGGACAGGAGCTTGTTGTAATGTTAGATTTTTCACATCATGAACTTGTAGCTGATGTAAAAGAATTTGTAAGGGAGAAGCTGGAAAATCCTTCTTTTCTTTTGATTAAGCATAAAAGAAGCGGAAATATTTCTCCTTTAGAGTTTAAAGAAGTGGTAAAAGAAACAGCAAGTCTTATTCAGGAAATAAGAAAAGAAAAGGCTTTTGAAACTTTTCACTTCTTTTTTTCCTGCCCGGTAGCAGTAGCATTTATGTTAGGAGTTGCATTCGGGCACTATACACGGGGCTTTCTTTATAATTATCAGAAGGAGACTCAAACTTATTTTGAAGCACTTTCTTTTGAGTTTTTACGCAGATTACGGGAAGGAGAAAACCTGTAACGACTTAACTTTTAATGCTATTTTGCTATAAAAGAATAATTATAAATAATTATATAAAACGCTATTTTTAAAATATCTTGTTCTTTGGAAATTGAAAAGTAATTTAAGGGAACTAAGGATAATGTTGGAAAACCCCCTGACTTAAAAGGGATTGCATAGGAAAAAGGAAGACTGAAAAAATTTTTATATTTTTATGTCAGATTGAAGTAATTAAAGTGGTTTATTTTTTATAAAAAAACACTGCAAAAGGGGGGCAAAGTGGGAGTAAAGCACAAAAAAGTTACTTATTTATTGCTATTTGTTTTTGCCCTGATCTTAGGGGGCTGCGTAGGTTCTAAATCTGTCCGCTATTCTGAAAAAGCACAAAACAAAGTTTTACTTGCCCAAAATTTAATCAACTTTCTTGTGCAAAACTGGAATAATTCAGATCCTGCCGTTCAAAAGCAATGGCGTGAAAAATATGAAAGTCTTGTAAAAATGGCTGCTTTTTGTTTATTCAATACTTATCCCATTGTAAAAGCTCCTTATTGTAAATATCTTGCTACTGAAGCAAATATTTAAAAAAAAAGCAGTTAGGAATTTTCTATGGAGGGTTTGAGGACGACTTTTTAAAAAGAAATTATTCTCAAGATAAACCCCTTATTGTTTATTCTACCTATCCCCATTCAGATCCCACAGGCACGGGAAAAATGATAGTTGATGCCATCCTTTTGAAAAAAAGCCTAAATGTCCCTCTCGTTTTTGTTCTTCGTAAGATGTCTACACCCCCTAAGGAATATGCCAAATTTGTAAAAAAGATTGAAAAAACTTGCAAAAAAAGAAGTTTCCCATGTGTTTTGCCTCTGACATTAAAATAGAACATATAAGTCTGTTGACTGATAATGTTTCTATTAGAAATTATCTATCTCCACAGGGCATTAGAACAGTTAAATTTCAGTGCTATCTTCCCATAAGGAATAAAGATTATTTCCTTGAAAGGGACTTTCCTATATATAACAATCCTCACACATGTAAAAAAATTAAAGTTATTAAAATCCTGGGAAAAACTAAAAAAATTTGTCCTATTTCTAACATAGACTTTACTAAAGTTAATGACGCTCTTCCTATAATAAAATGGATGCACAAGGAGATAAATCTTAGAAAAAAATATGGTAATTAAAAATAAAATTTTAAAAGGAGGTGGAAGATGCATCAAATTCACAGAAGCTCCAAAAAGCTTTTAATGCTGTTTTTGAGTTGTTTTGTTTTAATGTTTTACGGATGTGCCACTATTCCAGAAGCCATAGAACACAGTAGTCTTCAAATTGGAACCAAAATGAGTGATACTATTTTTCTTGATCCTGAATATAAAATGACACACAAAAAGATTTTTATAGATGTAACAAATACTTCAAATATTAGAAAAATAAATATAAGCAATTTTAAACAGAAGATAGCCTCTGACTTGCAGGCAAAAGGCTATACAATAGTTGTTGATCCCACACAGGCAGATTATATCCTTCAGGTTAATGTATTATATTTTGACCATTATAGAAAAACTGGAGCTAAAGAGGGAGCCGCTACTGGAGCAGCTCTTGGAGCTGCGGCAGGGCTGGCTGCTTCAGGTGATAACGATGTAGATGCACTTATAATTGCAGCCGTAGCCGCCGGTGCAGGATATGTGGGAGGAGCTGTGGTAGGGAAAATGATACACATAGACACATTTGCTGGCGTTGTAGATGTTCAGATAAAGGAAAAGCATGAAAAGCCTATTAAAGAAACGGTGGAAACCAATGCTTCACAGGGAAGTGCAACTGTTGTAAAACAGAGGCTTGAAAAAGAAAGCCACTGGATGATTTATAGAACTAAAATTGCAGTAACCGCCACTAAAACTAATCTTAAAGAAGAAGAGGTGGCAAAAGTAGTTGAAGATAATCTTGCAGATCAGATAGCAGGTATTTTTTAATTGCTTCCTGAAAAGGGAGAGTGGCTAAAGCACTCTCCCTTTAAATTATTCAATTGTAAATTTTTCAGCCAATTCTTCCAGAAGGTCACCCAGGTCTAAAACATCGGTATTTATAACTCGTAAAGTCTGTGGATCACTCTGACTAATATATTGTGCTTGAATTTGTCCTTTTATAGCTACAAGAATTAAAGCTGCTGAAACTACAGAAGTACCTCCTGAGATATCCACTGTTATATCTGCCGTAGAATAACTTTTTTGAATCTTCTGCAAAAGTTCTAATACCTTTTCTCTAAGTGTATGATAGTCTTCAAAGTCAAGCCCTTTTTCTTCTACAAATTCTACAACTTCTCTTCCTATACATTCCTCAATTTTTTCTTTAAGTGCATGGAGTATTTTTTGATTAAGGATATCTAAAGAACTTAAAGTTTTAGGGACAAGAAGATAAGCCTTTTCCAAAGGTCCTTCATAAGCGTGAAAATAAATAGCTTTGAACAAAGGCCCAAGATTAAAAATTTCTTGAGGTAAATTTTTATTATTAACCAAATTTTCACATGAAGTTTCTATAAGTTTATTTAAATACTTTTCTTTCTCCTCTTGCGTTCTTTTATTAAAACTTATTGCTCTTATAAGCACTCTTCTTTTTTCGGGAAATTCAGGGTACTTCTTATGAAAGGAATACTTTTCCAAGGCACAGCATAATAAATAATAAAAACTATTAACGCATGCAAAAAATAACAATCCAGCTTTAAATATCTCTCCTTTTTCTAAAAAGGAAGGAAGCCAGTGAAACAATGTTGCAGAAAAAAGAAACAAAATCCAGATTGCATCAAAGCCAAATACTTTTTCTGAAAGAATTGCTGAAAATACAATTTTAAAACTTTTTACTTCTTTTTTCTCTTTTTCTAATTTTCGTTTTTTATAAATCAAAACCAGATAAATTACAACAAATACCACAAAAGTAACAAGATAAAGCAAGTGCTCAATTTCAGAAGACTTAAAAAGAACAGAAAGATAAACTAACAATACAGATATAATAACCAAACAATAAGGAATAAGCTTAAAGAAACTAACAAGCATCTTTTTCCTCTTTCTTCAGATTATCTGAAACATTTTGAATATTACTTGCAAAATCCGTCATTCCCAATCCCATGGTGGTTTTCCTTCCAGTGCCGGAAAAAGTAGCAAAGCTTCCAAGCACACAAAGCCACTTAAGCTCATCTTCCCTTCCTTCTTTCACCACAAAACTTACTCTCCCTGTAAATCCCATTATCGCTCCTCCCAATCTAAGTTTTACTCTTCTTATCTTTAGCTTAAAATAAGAAATCTGAAGTTTTCTTATCAGGCAATCATTCAAATCTGCTTTCACTTTTATTTCGGAAAAATAATGCCACTTTCTAATAAGATTTTTAAAAAGAATTTGAGGGTCTGGAAGAGGATAATCTATTTTTCCTCTTTTAAAAACAGTAGGTGTTTTAAAAAGAAAACCGAAAGTTGAGGAAGCAACAGCTTTTTCTAAAATCTCTTCATAGGTCAAAAAAGCCTCTTCTTTTATAAAACTTGAAGTATAAGGAACAACTTCAACCCTGGTATCTCCAAGGAAAAAATACTTTTTCTCCAGAATGTTTGCAATAAGAGGCGAAAAGTACTCTTCTTTAAGAAGAGAGGAAATAAGAGTAAAGTGAGTTATAAAAGGAGAAAACCTTTCATTTTCAGATGAAGTTGAGAAAAGAATACGAAAATATTCTGGAAACCAGATAGAAAAGGGTCTATAAGGGGCTGGCTTGTGAAGTTCTTCGGCAATTTTACGAGGGAAAAGGCTTAAAAATAGAGCGTGAATTCTGTCAGGAGAAAGCTCTAAAATATGTTTTGGCTTTTTTAATTTAAACTTAATCCGAAATTTAATTGGCATCTGCTTTAATATAAAGAAAACACCAGCCGGGAAGGCTTTCTTTTAAAACTTTTCTGGTCTTATTCGGTATAGCCCTTGGCTTGGGAACGGAAAGCTTAAATATTCTTTCAAAAAGTTCAGGTCTTTCCCTCTTTACCATAAGCATAAGGGTTAAACTTAAATACCCCTCAAACTTTCCAAGCCTGATAGGAAACAAAAGTTTGGAAGTATTCTGACAGGCTTCAATCTGAGTTTTCAGCTTTTTCAGAAATTTTAAGTGTTTTTCCATCTTCATATTCTGAAAATAATCAAGCTCAGCTTCAACCAAGTTTAAATAAAATCTGCAAGCACTTTTCTTGATAAGCCCCCAGGTAAACTCTCTTAAATTTTTGGAGTAAATTCCAAAATTTTCAAGGGCTTTTAAGGCTTTTAAATTGAATTCATCTATTCTAACTTCAACCTTTATTTTTTTTCCAGCTTTTAAAAACTCACAAAATTCATTCAGATTTTCCTGAGATGAGCCAGTAATTCGCACCTCATCCACAATAAGCCATTCATAGGGAAAAGGCTGAGAATCGGAAATAATAAGGCTTTTAAACAAATCGTACTGAGCATCCTTTTTACCAGCCCGCATAAGATTTTGCTCAAATTTTTGAAAAACCCTGTTTAATTTTTGCAAAACTTCTCTCTTTTCGTTATTGGAAAGTTTTTTAAATTTCTCTCCCGCAGGCACCGCTCTTTCAAGACTCTGATAAAAATTCTGCCTCAGCCTTTCTTCATTCATAAAGGAATTATACAAAAATACAGTTCTTAAGGACCCTTTTATCTCACTTCCAGGAATATACGGCCCTTGAAGTGTCTTGATAAAGCTACTTATGCTTTTGCCTTTTACAAAATTTTTTACAGAAAGTTCGTATTTGGAAAAGATACCTTCTATCTTTGCTCTTTTTAAAAATTCTTCAAGCCCTAATTTCAGCCCCTCCTTTGCCACCTCTTTAAAAATCACAAGTCTTGAAAGAAGCTCTTTTCCTTCGTATCTTCTGCAAATCTCTTCTGTAAAATAATCAAAAGGATATACTTTAAGATTGCTTCCTTCCACTATGTATTCAAAAGGAAGAATTTCTTCTCCATCACCTATGTGAAGAGGAGAAAAGGTAATAAGCTCGGCATTAAGCATTTCCTTCGTCTCCTTTTTAAGTTTTTATATAAAGAGGAAAGGCATAAGCATAGTAAAATATTTTTTCCACACCGGGCTTCAGACCTCCATAAAACTTTTTCTTCCCCTCTTTTAAAACTAAGAGAGAGCCAGGCATAAAAACTGCTATCCTCCTCTTTAAAATGGGCTTGGTAAGTCTTCCAAAGTAATTTTCCACTCTCCCAAGTAAAATTTTTAGTTCATAGAAGCTTCCGTCCAGATTAAAGCTTTTATCCATAGAAGTTGGAGAAAGGGTTACAATTTTATGGCTCTCAAAATTTCCTTCAAAATGCTTTTTTATGTAGGACGGAGCTTCTTTTATCTCCAGCACTTTTACCCTTCCAAATCCCCAGGACTTCTTTCCTCCAAGACTTATGAGTTCAAAAATCCCTTTAAATAGCTCCACATCCAGTAAATCCCTGTTGTAAATTTTTAAAAACACTGAAAAAGTGGGATACCAAAACTGAGCAAGATTATAAAGTCTTCCCCCAGAAGAGGTGCTCCAGCTTATCCGATTAATAAAATTGTGAGGAGAAACTTCTAAGGAAATAGATACACTTTTTACTTCTTTTAAAAACTCGTTTATGGCTTTCCCTACGGTGTCTTCTTCTAAAAGTTGCCTTTTAAAGCAAAGTTTCCCCTCCAAAAATTTCATAAAAATTTCTTCTGGCAGGTATTTAAGCTTTTTTACTTCTTTTTGAAGGCTATAAAACTCTTTAAGCTTTGTAGGGTCCTCCGTTAAAGGATCCTGAAAGTTATCCTGCATCTGAGGCATGGGATAAAAAAGAATATCGTTTTTTTCTAAAACCGGAGATGAGATTAAAAAAGGAGGCTCACAAGCTTTAAAAGCCTCAAGCAAATCTTGAAGTGCCTTTTCTCCTTTTAGCAAGGAATATCCCCAGCAAAAAAGCTCCAAATAGGGTATAGCTCTCAATCTGAGTGGTAAAAGGAGCTAAAGGCTTAAATCTCATCTGATAAAGCATTGCAAACTTCTCCTTATCCTTTCAATTATTTAAAAATTTCAGAAATCTTTTCTATTAACTTTTTCTGAGCCTCTTCCAAGGGCTCCTTTTCCACAATAAGAATTTCACCTTCTTTTCCGGCAGTTTCGTAATACTTTTTGTCTCTCCATTTTATAGTAACCTCAGTGAATTCTATCTTTCCAGAACCTCTTGAGCCATATCCTCCAAGATAGTTATCCTCAAGCCTCTTCATCCCTTCAAACACAATTTTAATTAAGTCTTTATCCTCGTCTTTTTTATATACATCAAAAATCATTTCTCCTTCAAACTCCGCCCCAGCAGGCACTCTCTCTATCTTTCTGGGATTTGCCCTTGAAGTTATTCTGTTAATCTGGTTTTCAGTCTTTATTTCTGTAAAAATTCCCTCTCCCAGAGCATCCTGAAGCCTCTTCAGAGTATCCCAGGTAGGATAGGCATCAAACACTTTAAGCCTTGGAGGACCAGGCTGTTTTTCTAATTTCAATTTTTTCAAAGTGTTAGCATCTCCTGTGCCAAAAACTTTACATATCTCACACTTTCCACATTCACAAACCCATCCAGCTTTATCAATATTATCTGAATACTCTTTTATTTTCTCTTCCACTCTACCCTTCACCCACTCAAGAAGACTTCTCATCTTACCTTTTATAGAAGAGCCCGGAATATAGGGAACACCCTTAGGTAAGTTTTTTTTCTCTCCATTCACCTGATAAAATTCAGGAATTTCAACCTCTGTTTTAATCACGCAATTATCAATACCCCCAATTTCAAAGGCTTCTTTTGAGCCTCCAATTCTTAAGCCTGTAAGAGCTTTAAATTTGTATTCTATAATAAAAGAGCCTTTGTAGCTGAACATTGCAAACCCCCTTATCTGTAGTTTAGTCGTTTCTAATATAAGCTACTAAAGCCTGAATAAATTCTTGTGCATATTTAAAGTTCTTCTTTGTCTTTTCATTCTCTGGCTTTTTTAAACTTTCATCAAGCTGATCTAAAATTTTAAACAAAAGCCTTATAAAATCTTTATTTCTTATTAACTTTCTATTCTGTTGATACTTTAAAAGGGGATAAAGTTTATAAAGATTTATCTGAATCTTTTCAGGCTTTTCCCTATTTTCAAATTTATTAAATACATTTTTAAACTCTGCAAAAATTTTTCTCAATTGAACTCTTGTCAGCTTTGCCTCATCTACGATCTGTTCTGCATATCTACCAGGACCTATTAAATCTTTCAGATTTATATCGCCAATTTCTTTTTGGTTCAACTCGTTAAGTAAAGCAGAAATAGAATATTTATTCATCTCCCTTCCTCCTTTTTAACTTTTTCTCGTCTTCATTAAAACATATTTTGCCCTGAATAAGGCATCTTCTCTTACTTTATAGTCTTTATCAACTTCTATCAAATAATCTATAACTTCTCTCCGATACTCTTCTTTTACATTCCTGTAAAGATAATAGTAAAACATGGGATAAAATCTATACTTCAACTCACTTTTTTCCTCTTCTGCTTTTTTATATTGCCGAAGGAGAAAGTAAAGTTTGTAAAAAAGTGTTCTGCCAATTTCCTTTCTTTCAATTAGACTTACTATCCTTTCTCCTTTTTCTATTGCTTTTTCTAAAGCCTTCCAATCAAGCACTTCATCTAAAATGCAGACAAAAGCCCTGCCTTCTTCTCTCTTTTTCTCTTTTGCCTTATCTTCTGCTTTTCCAGCCAGCTCCCCTGCAAATCTCATGGGATAGTCGTGCCTTCCAGTAAAAACCCCTGAAGAAATATCAAAAGTTTCGTTTTGGCAAGTATATTCTGAAAAATCTTTTTTAATTTTTAATAGTGCCTGCATAATTTTATCCCAGGGACCAATAATAAATAAGTCATCTCCTCCTGCGTAAAGAGTGTAAATTGTTTGTTTAAATGGTTCCTTTTCAAAAAGTTTATTTAGATAACCGAGAAAAAGAGGTCAAGGCTCCTACTTAAAGTGGCAACCCTTGAAATACTATACTCATCTCCAAGCCCTTTTCTGAAAATAAGCCCCAAGTTATCTACATCTGCCCGTGCAAAAGAAAGCTTTTTGTCTCCCTCTGCCTGCTCACAAAGCACTTCAAAACTCATAATTTCTTCTCTTTGAGAACTCTCTTGCTTTTCACGAGGCACACTTATGGCTAAAAACTTAAATCCATCAGCTCCCTTATCCAGAAAATCTGTGTCATTCATCAAAAACACCAGGCCTCCTTCTCCTCTTCCTAAATCTTTTTCAGCAAAGTATATTCCTCCTATGCCTTCTAAATGAAAACCCTTTAAGTCTGAAAGTTTTTTTTTCAGAAAAAACTACAAACCTGCTTTTGGGAATGATTCCACCAACTTCTGCAAAAATTTTACACCACCTGCAAACATTATCTTCCTCTTCAGCTTCTTTTTCTTCTACTATAGCAAGCCTGCAGGAAGGACACACAATATAGGTTTCCGAAGGATTTTCATAGTCTTTGTTTAATAAAGCCTCAAAGCCTTTTTCCTCTTTGAGGGCAACTGCAAACTTTCTCTTCTTTTTAAGGTCTATTTTTTCAAAAAGCTTTTTGATTATTTCGGGATATGTCTGAAATTCAGGAAGAGAAATCTTGGTGTAAGCAAGCACAAGTCCGAGAGAACCATAAAAATTCTTAAGAAGTACACTTTCTACTTCTTTCTCAAGATTATTAAGCTTTTCCTCTACATCTTTTTCGTAACCTATAAGAAGCTCAAAGTGCCCTCCACTTGCAAAAAGAAGATTTGAAAAAGGATAGTTAAGCCTATGAAGTACATAAATGGCTATAAGCTCCGGAAGAAGAGCAAGGAAAGCACTTCGTCCCCTAAGTCTTTTTGCAATGTGTTTTAAATTGCTAAGGCTGTATAAAAACTTCTGAATCCCGCTTATGTCCCCTCTTACTAAGATAAACTGAGAATTTTTCAAATTTTGAAGATTTTCCTCTGTGTAAAGAGAAGCTCCTATGGCAGAGGCTACCCTTGCATGGTCAAAAAGAGAAATATCAGGATAATGTGAATTACCCTGTCCTTTATCATAAGTTGATGCAGGAATACACCAAAAATACTTATAACACAAAAAGTAAAGTCTTACTAACTCTTTTTCTGTAAAATTTTTAAAATTAACCTTTTTAAACTCTTCCTCAAAGTTTTTCAAAAGCTTTCTGTACTTTTCTTCTATTGAGCTTTCTTCTAATTTTTAAGTGGTTTGGGGAAAATTTTTTCTCTTGAAGAAGAAAGAGGTTCTAAGTCATAAGCATACTCATCTTTATGCTCTTTACCTGAAAAAAGAGAAATATTTTGGAAGATAGAGCGTAAGTAGTTTAATTCTTTAAATTTTTCATCCTTAACATGAAGGCTTCTTTCTTTGCTTGAAGCCTGATCAGCAAGTTGATAAATAAAGGCAATCTCTTGATCTTTGGCTTTTTCATCTCTTCCCACCTGACTTAGAAGTGAATTTCTCTCTTTTTCTGTAAGAGTTCTCAATTCAAACTTCCCTATATCGTGAAGCAAAGCTCCTGCTGCGATTAAAAGCCTTTCTTGAAAAATGCTTCTTCCCATTTTCTAAAACTCCTAAATAATAATGTTTATATTTTAAAATAATTAACATTTTTCTCAAAATCTGACAATACTTTTTTCATTTTTTATTCACCTATTTGCTCTTATGAAACTACTTTGCTTTTTTTATGTCCCGAAGTAATATAAATGTTGATTAATAAAAGAAAACTTATAGAGGAGCTCCTTTTGTAAATAGAGAAGAAGAAATAGAGTTTCTTGTGAACTGGATAAATGAGGTCCCTCAGAAAATCTTCTGGCTCTATGGTCCTAGAGGCCTATAGTAAAAATTGTGTAAATATTTGTAGAAATTTTTCATTATAATACAGCCTCCGTATCATAAGTCAAGGTGAAAATTTGTTCAAGTTCATAACTAACTGCCTTTACAGTAGGTATAGGCTTCTTCCACCATCTGTCCTGAAGATTTGCAACCTGGATAAAAACATTCACCTCAAGACATCTTTCAGATGGAAAATACCCTCTAAGCTCTACTACCATCCTCTCAAGCCCAGAGTTTATACTCTCTACAGCATTCGTAGTATATATGTGCTTATAGCACTCCTGAGCCTTGAAAACATAACTTTAGCTTGACTATAAAGTTTTTTATTTAGCAACGAATAGGGAGATAGGGCGAAGGGATTTAGTTTCAGGGTCTTTAATTTTAGTCCAGAAGGCAT
>Ga0256842_1001111_pt1 | contig 22311 bp, 23 predicted proteins | sample 4559240metaG_FD_185973 | JGI IMG/M metagenome (GOLD analysis project Ga0256842, IMG submission 185973) | Hydrothermal vent microbial communities from Guaymas Basin, Mexico - 4559-240 | ecosystem: Environmental > Aquatic > Marine > Hydrothermal vents | place: Mexico: Guaymas Basin | collected... | reverse complement strand
GCTTTTATGTTTTGTATTCATTTCGCCTTTTACCAATATCTCGTGTCTTTTTTTAATCTTTTATTCATATTCTTTTTGAGGTATTTTAGCATTTTATCTTTTATTTAAGTTGTGTAGAAAGGTATGATATAATTCTATATAATTTAAATAGGAAGGATTATATTATTTTGAAACGATTTATTATACTGTTTACCATATTAACAACCTCACTTTTAGCCTCTAACTCTTTTTGGAAAAAACTTATTAATATAGAGAATAGTTATTTTAATAAAATTACTATACTAGAATTAATGGAGAAAGATACCAATAAAACTAACTCTATTGATAATAATGAGACCTCATCTCTACTAGATAAACAGTTTAATAGCTTTTCTTCTTTAGTAAATTTATTAAAAAACAACCCCTACTCTTTGGATTTAAATAAAACTATATATATAGATATGGCAAAAAGTAGTAGAGAAATTCGTAATCTTACACTGAAAATAGATACAAATAGAAAATATGGATATACACAAGCTGTATCAAGAGATAAGATTAAATTACAATCTCTTCAACTTAAACAACAAATTTATAACTTTTTTACCTATATTGCACAAAATTGGACTCTATTAGATGAAGATACTTTAAAAAAATATATTTCAGATAGCCAAAAACAGCTTCATGGTACTATTGATATACAAAAGAGTATTAAACTATATCTATCAATAAATAACCAAACAAACTCTATGGCTCAAAATATTAAAAATAACTTCTTTACTTTATCTAAAGATTACTACTTTTTTGATAGTTTTCTAAACTATCTACAACTTAATATTAATATATTTAATTACCGTTCACTTAGCAATCAACTCAAACTAGATAATCTTATTGACTATATTAATCAAAAATCTATATCTAAAGATGCAAATTTATATCTTCGTTATCTAAAAATTGATACTGGAAGACTTTTTCTATTTTTTATTGTTATTCTTCTCTTTATTATATTTAACTATCTTATATATAGAAAACTATATAACTACTTTAAAGCTAAAATATTAGAGGTAGAAGATGAAACAGATGATATTTTAATAGCAAATTTAAATAGAATACGAATTCCAATATCACTTCTTATTAATGGAATAGGACTACAACTTGCTTTAGAGATTTTAGACTATCCTAATAGTTTAGATGATAAAACTCATCTATATTTTTCACTATTTTTTATAGTAGTTATTGCATATATTGCTATGCAGATTATAGAAAATATATTCTTTATCTACTTTCACCACTCAAATAAAAAGAATATAACTCTAAGAACAGAGCTTATAAATCTAATTTTATCTGTAAGTAAATTTATAATTTTACTAATAGCCGTACTTGTATCATTTGTTAAAATGGGTATTAATATATCAGGAGTAATTGCCTCTTTGGGAATTGGTGGTTTAGCTGTAGCTTTAGCTGCAAAAGATACACTATCTAACTTTTTTGGTCTTATTAAAATAATTTTTGATGAGTCTTTTTCACAAGGTGATTGGATAAAAACAGATGATGTAGAGGGAACTGTTATTGAGATTGGATTTATATCTACTAAAATTCGTACTTTTGATAATGCTATGATTACAGTACCAAATGAAAAATTAGCCAATACTTCACTTAAAAATTGGTCAAGAAGAACTATAGGAAGAAGAATAAAGCTATATATTGGTGTAACCTATAACTCTAACCCTAAAGATATTCAAAATGCTATTAATAATATAAATGAGATGTTATTTAACCATAATGGAATTAGTACACCTGAAAAGATAGATGAAAAAGAGATAACAAGACACTATAGAAGAAGTAATAAATTTGTATCTTTAGATAATAAACTAGGAATTAAAAGTACAATGATGGTCTATTTAGATAAATTTTCAGACTCATCTATAGATATTTTAATATATACATTTACAAAAACAACCAGTTGGCAAGAGTGGTTAGAGATTAAACAGGATATTTTATATAAAATTTGGGAAATTTTAGAAAATAATAATTTAGAATTTGCATTTCCTTCACAAAGTATATATTTGGAAAAAAGTTAAAGAGAAGTCTATTTTAATAACTTCTCTCTATTTTGCTATTTTAAAAGAACCTTATAGGCTATAATACTATGAGCAAAATTAGGAACTAAGAGTAAATCTAAATCATTAGAGTAGAAAATATCTGCTGTATTAAATTTATCTCCTAAAATCTGTTTACTCTCTCCATTTTCATTAATAAAATAGACTCCTCCACTCCAAGTAGATACTAAATATCCTTTATCTTTATATTTTGTAATACCATCTATTGCAACACCTACACTATTAGATATACTTGTAACCTTTTTTATATCTAAATCTAAAGATTTTAGTTTTCCAACCTCTCCTTGCATAATAAGAGAGTTACCATTTACAAATAGACCATTTTGTTCTGCTTTAGATGATTTTTCTTTATCGTAAATAAGTTTAAATTTTCCATTTTCTGAGACCTCAAATATCTTTTTAGTTCCAGAGTCTGATACAAAACATGACTTTTTATCTATACTACATGCAATATCATTTAATCTATCTATTCCTTTAGGTGCTAAAAATTTATCTAATATTTTACCGTTAGATATATCAATTTTTACTACTTGATTTAAATCAGATACAAATAGATAATTTTTATATATAGCTAAACCCTTTGGGGCTTTTAAACCTATTGCCCATTTTAAATTAGTAACTTTTCCACTCTTATCTAATTTAGATATAAATCCACTATTATCTGCCCATGGATTTGAACTCTTTATACTATTTACATTTGAAACAAATATATTATCTTTATAATAAACTACTGACTCTGGAATTACTAACTCTTTACTGCTACTTTTCCACTCTTCTTTTAAATTTGAACTACTATTATCTGCACAACCTACTATTAATAGCACTAAACAACCTAATAATATTTTTTTCATTTTCTACTCCATATATTTAATTAAATCTATTTTACCAGCTTTTTTAAAGCCTTTTAATCTAAGTCTGCAACTATCACAAACACCACAAGCTCTATCTTCATTTTGATAACAACTCCATGTATATTCTAATGGAACTCCTAAATCTAGTGATTTTTGAACTATCTGCTCCTTTTTTAAATGAACTAAAGGCATTTTTATCTCTATCTTTGTCTTATCTTTTGTACCTAAATTTATGGCTTTTTGCATAGCTAAAATATACTTATCTCTACAATCAGGATAACCACTACTATCTTCTTCTACTACACCTATAAAAATAGCTTCTGCATTATGTTTTTCTGCAATAGCTGATGCTATAGATAAAAAAATACCATTTCTAAATGGTACATAGGTTATAGGAATACCATCTTCTATACCACCTGTTGGTACAGCTAAATTATTATCTATTAAAGCTGATGCACCTATTTGTTTAAAAAAATCTAATTCTATCTCATATCTCTTTATATCATCTAAATAATTAGCTATTTTTCTAAAAGCTTCTAACTCCTTTTTCTCTGTTCTTTGTCCATAGTTAAAATGGAGTGCTACTATATCATATCCATCTTCTTTAGCTATTTTAGCACTTAATGCACTATCCATTCCACCAGAGATTATGCAGACTGCTTTTTTTCTCATTAGTTAAACCTTTTTTAAATGTATATTACCAATATTTAGATAAACTTTTAGCTATGTTAAATATTGAAAACCTAACAACACAAACTATTAATTATAAACTTTTAGAGACTATATCTAATAGTTTAACGACTAAAGAGATTGATATTACAATATGTGATAATAAAACTATACAAAAGTATAATAGTGAGTATAGAGGAGTAAATAAGGCTACTGATGTATTAAGTTTTCCAATTATTTCAAAGTTTGAAAGTATGCCTTTAGGCTCTATTATAATATCTATAGATAAAGTTATAGAAAAATCAGATGAACTTGGACATACTAGAGATGAAGAGTTGGCTCTTTTATTTATTCATGGAGTGTTGCACCTTTTAGGATTTGACCATGAAGTAGATAGTGGAGAGATGAGAGAGAGGGAGAGAGAATTAATAAATAAGTTTAATCTTCCAAAGAGTCTAATTATTAGAACGGAGAGTTTATAGTGGATTTTGTTATATTTACATTAGCAATGGGTGCTTTAATTTTAGGAGCTGATTTTATAGTAAATCAGAGTGAAGCTTTAGCTCTTAAATTTAATATACCACAATTTGTTATTGGAGCTACACTTATAGCTTTTGGTACAAGTTTTCCAGAAATGGCATCATCTATTATAGCTAACTTTGATGATAAACCTGATATTGCTATATCTAATATTATAGGAAGTAATATTTTTAATATATCATTGGTTTTAGCTACTATCTTTATTATCTCTAAAAAAAACAGAATAGAAAAAGATTTATTTGCAAAAGATGCTACTTGGGTACTTGTATCGGTTATGCTATTTATACTAATGAGTATAGATGGATTTATAGGCAAATTAGATGCTATTTTACTTATTATTATTATGGTTACTTACATAATGTTTCAACTAAATGGGTCTAAAGAACTAAATATAAAAAGACTTAATAAATTAGATATAAATAAAGATTTTAGTTGGATAAAAAGTGTAGGATTACTGATTATTGGTTTCTTTTTTATTATTAGTGGCGCTCATTTTGTAATAGAGAGTGCATCTGCAATTGCTAACTCTTTTGGTATTAGTGAGTGGATAATAGGTATAATACTTATTAGTTTTGGTACATCTTTACCTGAACTTGCTGTATCTATATCTGCTGTAATTAAAGGTAAAACTGATATGGCAATAGGGAATATTATTGGTTCAAATTTAGCTAATACTACTATGGTATTAGGTTTAGCTGGATTAGTAAAAGATATACCTATCTCTTTAAAAGATAATATATTTGATATTTTAACAATGTTGGTTGCTACTATTATGATAATATGGATTACAGCTAATAAAATCTATAGCCGACCTATAGGTATTACTCTATTAATAATACTAACTCTCTTTTTATCAGAGACTATAGATAAGATAAAATAGAATTTCTATTTTTTCTTATCATTGTTCTTTTTTTTAGATTTTGGTTTATCTACATCTTCATCTTTAAAATATCCTCGTTTATACATCCATTTATAAATTTGTGCAGCAATAGGACCTGAAGTACTTCCTCCATGTCCACCATGCTCTACTAGTACAGTTACTACAAATTTAGGATTATGATATGGTGCATAGGTTGTAAGCCAAGCATGAGAACGGCTATAGTACTCCATTTGAGACTCTTTCATTCTCTTCTTTTCTCTTTGTGGAATAGAAACAACTTGCGAAGTACCTGTTTTTCCTGCTACTTCTATTGGAAGATGTGACATTGTTCTTCTAGCTGTTCCTCTAGGAGAGTTACAAACATCATACATACCTTTACGAATTAAATCTAAATCATGCCAATTTACATCTATTTTTTTATATTCTGGTTTTACTATTTTACCTGCAATTTTGTGTGCTAAATGTGGTGTTGGTAACTTTTTTGTAGCTAAAAATGCTGTATATCTTGCTACCTGCATTGGTGTAACTAGGTCATATCCTTGACCAATAGAGGCAATAATAGTTTCACCTAAATACCAAGGTTGTTTATAAGTTTTCATTTTCCACTCTTTACTTGGAATAACCCCTGCTCTCTCTCGTGGTAAGTCAATTCCTGTTTTTACACCCAATCCAAACTCATTTAGATATTTTGACATATCATTAATACCAACTTGCAAACTTTTATTGTAAAAATAGACATCACAACTCTCTCTAATTGCTTTTCTTAAATTTACTGTTCCATGACCCCATTTTGACCAACATCTAAATTTATGTTTATTTTTACCTATTTTAATATAACCTTTACAATATTCAGCTCTATCTAGCGTACCTTTTCCTGATTTAGAATAAGCTAGAGCCATTCCCATTTTAATACTAGAGCCTGGTGGATATAACCCTGATACTATTTTATTTGTAAAGGGGTGATTTAGGTCATCTATAAGTTTTCTCCAATTTGCTGAAGAGATACCACCAACAAATAGATTTGGGTCATAAGATGGATAACTTACAGCTGCAATTACATCTCCATTTACATTCATTACAACTGCGACTCCTGCTTGGTCAATAAATAGTTCATTTATCTTTTTTTGTAACTCTAAATCTATATTAAGCACTAAGTTTTGGTCTTCAATAGGCTCTTTTTTCTCTATTTGAGCTACCTCTTTATTTGTAGCACTAACCTTTACCGTTCTATACCCTAATTGACCTTGAAGTATCTCATTATATTGTCTCTCTAAACCTGTCCGTCCTACAACACCAACTTTTTCAACAACATTATCTTTAGCATTATCTCTTTTATTTGACCTACCAACATATCCAACAATATGCGTTGCCATACTTCCTGCTGGATAATATCTCTCTGTTTCTGATTCTATTTTTATTAGTTTATTAATGGTAAGTTTAGGATAAGCACCAATCATATCTTCATAAGATATAAAATCTATTATTCGAATAAATCTATGATTATATGGCGAGTCTTTTTTCTTATAGACTTTAAAAAGTTTTGTTGCATTATAATCAGGAAACTCTTTAACTATACTAGTTATAGTCTGATTTAACTCTTTTGTACCTTTTCTTAAATGTGGTGCTATTTTAATTGAAAATCCTATTTTATTAACAGCTAAAAGCTTACCATTTCTATCTAAAATCTCTCCACGAACAGGTTTTATAAAATATTTTCTCTCTATATTATTTTTAGCTAAATTCTCATAATAGTAGTTAGACTTAACACTTATTTGATAAATCCTAGATATTAGCATAATCCAAAAAAGGATAAAAACAGTAATAACTATTCCATATCTCATAATAACAGTCCTATAATTACATCAACAAAAATATAAAAGGATAACATCGAATCAGCTATAACAGTAGTTGAATTTAAAATTAAATCATAAATAAATAGACTAATATAGTAAAAAATATCTATTAATATAATTAAAAAAAGTCCTAAACAAACTCTACACCGTATCATAAGTTTTGCTGTGGGATATATAAATGTATTAATTAATAGTATAGAAAATATCGATAACATAAACGGCAAACTTAAATTTAAATCCAAATGAATTAAATATAGCATAGTTGATATAGTATAAATTATATTTTTATTTATATTATGAATAATAATTAAACCAGCAATACCAAAAAGTGGTGGAAGTAGAGGATATATTGATACAAACATTGGATATAACACAACAAAAAAGAGTATAATACTCCACTCTAAAACTTTTAATTTTTCTCTATCTCGATAAATATCATTCATCTCTCTTACCTAACTTATAAACTAAAGATACCTCATTACATACAGGGAAATGGATACATTTAATACAATCAGCCCAAATTTTATGTTCAGGAATGGTCTCTTTTGGTATCTCTATAAAACCTATTTTTTTAAAAAAATCAGGTAAATAGGTTAAAACTAATACCTCTTCTGTAACTCCTATCTCTTTAGCCTCATTTAGTGCAAAATCTACTATCTTTTTACCAATATTTTTACCTCTATATTCACTACTTACTATTAAACTTCGTATCTCTGCTAAACGAGGAGAGTGAATATGAAGTGCAGTATAACCTATAACTTTATCTCCATCTTTTGCTAAAACATAAGAGCGAATATTAGTAGATACCTCATCAATACTTCTTTGTAAAATAATTCCATCTTTTACCTCTTGTGCTACTAAATCTTGCATAGCAGGAATATCTAAAAGTTTTGCTTTTTCTAATTTTACCATCTCTACACCCCAAATATCTGCTTAAATATTTCACTATGTACTCTATCATAACCGTTTCTTTTGGAGTTACTAATAGTAATAGAGTTTGGAAATTTTTTCTTTAGTGCTGTTCTCTCTTTTTGGTTTAGTTTATCTATTTTTGTAAAAACAGTAAGATACAGTTGGTCACCACGAATAAATTTAGATACATACTCTTCTACATCTTTATCTATCTGTGCATTTGGGTGTCTTGCATCTCTTAAGTGAATAAATACTCTAATAGATACACGATGTTTAATAAACTCTACTAAATTCTTTTGCCATATACTCTTTAAATCTTTAGAGACTTTTGCATATCCAAATCCAGGTAAATCAACAAATCTAATATTCCAATCTCTATCACTATATTTATATCTAATATCAAAAAAGTTAATAAGTTGGGTTTTACCAGGGGTTGATGAACTCTTTGCTAATTTTTTACGATTTGTTAAACCATTAATAGTCGAACTCTTACCCACATTAGAACGCCCTAAAAAAACAACTTCACTAACTGTATCCTCTACACTATCTCCTAGTGCTTGAGCAGACTTTATAAAATCTGCATTTACAACTCTTGGTATCACTATTTTCTATCCTCTATTTCAAATATAAAATGCACAGGTTTTTTCTTTTCACCCTTAATATCAGCTAAACCTGTCTTTAAATCTAATGAAATTGTTCCAGCTTCTATCTTTCTATTATTAGTTAAATCTTTTAATACAACACTCCCTGCAAAAAAGTATTTTGAGCTATTTGGCGAATATATTATCTTTCTTGCATGACCCATGTAGTGAACACCATTTTCAATTAGATTAAATTTAACATTACCCTCTGCTTCATATTTAGTAGCTTTTTTCTTTTTATCAAAGTGGACTATAATTTTAGATGCAGTAAACTCATTTGCTCCCTGTTTTATCCTAGCATTCCCCTCAAAGTAGGCAACTTTAGATATATCATTAGCATGAAAACGGTCTGCTTTTATATCAACTATATCAGCATTTATAAAAGAAGTTAGATATATAAAAATAAGTAGATATATTTTTTTCATTATTTGAACCTTATTTTTTTTGATATTATACCTACTTTAACACAAATCTTTTATAACTATTTGATTTTTTAATTTAAAAACATCAATATAATGCTTATTAAGATATAATTGAAATATGTATAGTAGATACAAAAAATTTATAGAAAAATATATCCCACACAACTTTATAGAGTGGAACTTATTTAAATCTAAGTTAAGAGTAGAAAATTATAAAAAAGGTCAAACAATACACCATATTGGAAATATTTGTCATAAATTAGCATTTATTAACTCTGGATTAGCAAGAGCATATATGATAGGTGATGATGGTAAAGATTATACATGGAGTATATTTTTTAACGATGAAAATTCACAAATGACAAATCTATTTGTAATTGATTATGATAGCTTTTTAAATCAAACTCCATCAAACTTAGGCATAGATGTTATTGAAGATTGTCAACTATTTGTATTGGAGTATAAAGATGTCCAATTTTTATATGATAGATTAAAAAAAGGTGAAAGATTTGGTCGTTTAATGAGTGAAGAGGCTTACTCATATCTACATAAGACAATAATTGATAGACAACTTAAAAGTGCTAAAGATAGATTTAAAGAGTTTATGAAAAATACTCCATATCTATTAGAAAAAGTACCACAATATCATATTGCTACCTTTTTAGGAATTACACCACAACATTTAAGTAGATTAAAAAACTCTCATAAATATTAACCTATGTGAATGACAAACTTCTCTTTTTTTTGTACCATTTGAAAAAAGGTTAAAAGATGAAAAAAGTTATTTTTAGTTTAATAGTATCATTATCTTTTTTATCTACAACAGATTTATCTATAAGAATAAAAGGGATAAGTGGTAATGAAAGAGTATATGTTGGACTATATAATAAAAGAGATAATTTTAAAAATATCTTAAAAACTTATAAAAGTAAAATAGTAAAATCAAGCTCAAGTAGTTATAAAGTAATATTTAAAAATATTCCAAATGGAATATATGCTGTATCAATATTTCAAGATACAAATAATAATGGTAAGCTAGATAAAAACTTTTTAGGAATTCCAACTGAAAAGTATGGTTTCAGCAACAATATTAAACCTATATTTAGAGGTGCTAATTTTGAAGAGTCAAAGTTTATACTAAATAGTGATAAAAATTTAACTATAGATATAGGAAAGTGATATGAGAACTATTTTTATTATGATTATAATTCAAAATACCCTTTTTAGTTGTACTATATTTGATACAAAAAATAGTATAGGTGATATTTTAGTAGGTAGAAATTTTGATTATTTAGATAATGGTGGAGAGATAAATTTTATTCCACCAAACAAAAATCAATATGGTATAGTAGTGCTTAGTTTAAATAATCCAAATATGTCCTATGAGGGAATGAATAGCAAAGGTCTATTTGTAGCTATCTCTGCTGTACCCAATAGTAAAACTACTATAAATATCTTAAAACCGATTAGAAAAAGTTTGGAGATGATAAAAATCATTTTACAAAAAGCATCAAATATAGATGAGGCTATAGCACAATTTGATAAATACTCTATCGCATTTGGGCAGTTTTTAGGAAATCCGTTAGTACACTTTAAAATAGTAGAAAAAAATGGAGATAGTGCTGTGGTGGAATTCGTTAATAATAAAAGAGTTATAGTAAAAGGTAAAAAAAGCCAAATTTTGACTAATCACTATCTATCTGATTTAACAATAAAACCTGATAATAATACCTCTCTAAATAGATATAATATTGTTAAAAAGAGTCTAAAAGAGAGCAATAGTATTCAAGAACTCTTTTATATTTTAAAAAAATCTAAACAGCAAAATACACTTTGGTCTACTGTTTATAATTTAAATAGACAAGAGATTTACTTAAAATATAAAAATAGTAAAACTGTAAAATTTAATCTAAAAGATGAACTTTATAAAAATAGAGAACCATTCTTTTACACTATGGAAAATCCAAACAATAAAAAAGTATTAGAAGATAGCTCAACTTTTCAAGTTCGTCCACATTTTGGATATGGTAGTAAAGAGAGTAGATATTATGGGGTAAGAGTTCTTTTAAACTCAAATAGTAAACAAGCTTATGGTTTAGAGATAGCTAAATTTAAAACCCAAAATGGTAACTTTTCTGCCATTGGTATTGTATTAGAGCAGAGATTATGGGAGTGGTTTAATATGTCGATTGGAACTATAGGTTATTTTGATTATAAAGAGCAAAATAGTATAGGATTAGTTAGTAATTTGGGATTTGAGCCAAATAACCATATACCATTTAGACCTTTTATAACCTATAGAAATGATACAATTTTTGGAAAAGAGAAAATAGATACTATAGACTCAATTAATATTGGGTTTAAGTTTAAATTTTAAGGAAAAGATATTGAAACAGATAACAATAATTGGTGCAGGTCTAGGTGGTTTAACAGCTGGTGCATTATTGGCAAAAGATGGATATAATGTTACTATTTTAGAACAACATAATATTGTAGGTGGGTGTGCAACAACATTTAAAAGAAAGGGTGGTTTTAGCTGTGAGGTTGGACTTCATAAAATGGACGGAGTATATAATAATCCCACTATTATCGACATATTTAGAGTACTTGAAGTCTATAACAATATAGATTTTATAAAACCTAATGAGTTTTTTAGAGTAAAGACAGAAACTATAGATTTTATTATGCCAAATGGAATTAAAAATGCAAAAAATAAGCTAAAAAATAGATTTCCTAAAGAGAAAAAAGGGATAGATAGATATTTTAAAATTATTAAGGGCATTTCAAAAAGTTTAGAGAGATTACAAAACCCATCTTGGTACTATTATGCTCTTTTCCCTTTTATGTTTTGGAATATCTTGTACTATAAATCAAAAAGTGTAACTGATGTATTAGATAATATTATAGAAAATGATGAGTTAAATACTATTTTAAATACAAATGTTTGGTATTATAATGATACTCCTAAAACCTTAAGTTTTTTACTTCATGCTGTAGCCCAATACTCATATTATAAAGGTGGAGGATATTTTATAAAAGGTGGAAGTGGAAAACTAAGCAGCTATCTAGCAAAAGTTATTAGAGATAATGGTGGAGAGGTTATTACAAAAGCTTCTGTAATATCTTGTGCAAAAGATAGTGTAAGCTATATTTATAAAGATAAGACAAAAGTTATAAAGAGTGATATTATTATATCTAATATATCACCTCAACAGACATATAAACTATATAACATACCTTACAAGGAGTCAAAAAAGTTAGGAGATGCTCTACTTACTATATATTTTGGATTTAGTAAAAATATAAAAGAGGTTTATGGAGATAAAGCCTATTCTACTTTTATATTTGATAATCTATCTTCAATGAGTTCATTTAGTAAAATAGTAAAAGATGACATAACTAAAAGAGGATTTGCCTTTGTTGATTACTCTCAAATAGAGTCAGGATTAACAAAAGATAGTAGTAAATCATTTGGAGTTGTCTGTATAATGGATAATATTGAGGATTGGGAGAAGTTAGATAAAAAAGAGTACAAAAAGAAAAAAGATAATCTAATAGAAACAACTCTTAAAAAATTGGAAAAAGAGTACCCTAATATATCAAGCTTAGTGGAGTATGTAGAGGTTGGAACGGCTAAAACAGTAAAAAGATATATAAAAACTCCAAATGGTACAGCTTATGGATTTAAACCTACCCCAAAAGAGTTTTTTAGAGTTCCAAAAATAAAATCAAATAGAGTTAAAAACCTATACTTTACAGGACAATGGGTGATTGCAGGTGGATTTAGCCCTGCTATTATGAGTGGTGGACTTTGTGCTATAAAGATTAAAAGAGCAAGATAATTTAGAACTAAGCCAAAGAGTATATAATTTTAATTCGTGTAACTTAGTCTGATAGAGACTTAACTGCTAATTTCTACTAAGGTTGCATAGATTTTTATGGACGGTTATATATGAACGCAGATGCACAACTTATGGAGCATATGATGAACCCAAAAAATTATGGGGAGATGGAAAATAGTGATGCTATTGGAATGGGAAAAAATCCACAAAATGGTGAAAAGGTAGCAATTTATATAAAGGTAAAAAAAGGAGATGAACCTATAATTGAAGATATATCATTTCAAGCTATAGGTTGTAGTACTACAATAGTAGCAGGTTCTATAATTACAAGTGAAGCAAAGGGTGTTACATTTAAAAGAGCAGGTGAGTTAATATCTGTAACATTAGGAATGTTAGATAATATTCCTCCAGAAGATGCAGCATGTTCTGAAATGGTAGCTCTTGCCCTTCAAGCCTCTATTGATACTTATAAAGAGAGAGAAAAAGATAGTGATTTTCCTATGATTAGTTATATTATAAAAACAGACTGCACACCAAAAAATGAGGAGAGTAGTAATGAAACAACTATTTAAAGAGGTTCATGAGCTATTTTTAGCTACACAATTTACAGGATTTATGTCTAAGAGTAAAAATCGTCAAGAGTTATATGAGTTTGCAAATATATTTTTTAAACATTTAACTTGGTTAGAAAATGATTTTATTAAAAATGGAGTTGAATATAGTTATAGTATAAATCAAGTTCCTATTAAAGTAGAAAAACTATCATCTATGATTAATAATATAATTCAAAGAATAGACTCTATTGAAAATAAATTAGATAGCTGTAAAGATGGAGATATTACATATAGAATAAGAAGTGACTTTAACTATATTAAATTAGTTTTAGAAAAAATGGAAAATGAAGATGTATCTAGTGCATTTGATACAAAAAGAGAGTATCCAAATGTAACTCTTACAGATGAAGCAAGAGATGCTTTGACTATATTTCTATTTGAAGAGAGTTATAAAGAGTATGAGCTTATTATGGTATATAACTACTCAAAAGCAAATAGTAGTGATGCTTTTTTAAATAGAATATTTCAAATTCTTATAGATGAGTCATTCTTTCACCTTAGAAGTTTTGGGCAAATAATGGCAGATATGGGAATTTTAGGAGTTCCTAGAAGTTTAATGGAAGAGATTTATAAATTTAATGACTTAAAGAAATTTCTAAAAGATGGTATTCAAGAAGAGATTGGAGCTAAAGAGGAGTGTAAAAGATTAGCTGAAGCAGTTAGCAGTAGTTCTGAATATTTTGCCTCATTTTTTACCTTTATTAATAATCAAGAAAATTACCATATAGCTTTAATGGAAGAAGCATTAGAACATATTAATAAATCATAATCTTTTAAATCTAATAGCACTTTTTACTATAAGTAGTAGTAAAATAGATGCTATTACCTCATATCCTATAGCCCAAAATACGCTATATTCATTAATATTTATACCCCTAAAAGCGTCTAAATTAGCTTGTGCTATAATAAAAAATATAAAGCCTATTCCAATAATATAAGGAATTATTAAAAAAGATATAAAAAGTATAACAGTTGCCATGCCTTCGGATAAATTAATATAGTCTGTTATATTAATCTTCTTTTTTAAAAATTTATCTATTTTATGTTTTTCATACTTCTCTTTATATCTTTTATCTTCTAAACTTCTTTTTACAGTATTTAAATATGGGTCATGTGTTAAACTATTCATTATTGGCTCTTTCTTTATCTTTTATAAAATATAATCATTATTATATCATATTTATTTAAAACAAAGAAAAATAATCAATACTCCTCCAACTCTTTAATAATAAGAGTCTTATTATTTTTAATATAAGCAATATATAGCTCCAATTCATTTACAAGTTTCTCATAATCAATATCTTTTTTCTCTTTAACCCCATACTCAATCTTATTACACAACTCTCCTATTTCCTTAAATTTAAGAGCCAAAGCTATACCTCTTAAAGCATGGGCTGATTGATAAATTACCTTCTCATCTTTACTCTCTATAGCAGGTATAAGTTGCTGTATATTTCTAATAGAGTTTTCAACAAAAGAGTTAAAGAGTCTTATTATAATTGGTGTACTAAACTGCATACTCTTTTTAGCCTCTAATAAAGAATTTACAAAAAGTCTATTATTAAGCTCTATCTTTTTCTCTTTCTCTTTTACCTCCTCTACTACAACTATTTTATTCTCTTTTTTTATCTCTTCTATCTCTTTTTTCTTCTCTTTTATCTCAATTCGAGAGACCTCATGTTTATATTTAGTAAGTATTGCCTCTAACTCATTTACATCTATAGGTTTACTAAGATAGTTATCCATTCCCTCCGATAGATAATGTTCTTTATCACCCTCTAAAGCATTTGCTGTTAAAGCAATAATTGGTATTTTTACACCCTTTTTACGCAAAATTCTAGTTGCATCAATACCATTCATAACAGGCATATTAATATCCATAAATATTATATTATAGCTATTATCTTCTACCTTTTCTATCGCTTCAGCTCCATCAAAAGCAAAATCTGGAGAGATACCATAACCATTTAACATCTCTTCTATTAATATACGGTTCATCTCATAATCTTCAACAACTAATACCTGAAAAGTGCTATCTTTAGTGCTAATAGCACTTAATACCTTATCACCTTTTGGTATCATAGTATAATTTAAAATAGCATTATATAATATAGATGGTGCTTCATCAAAAAAGCCAATATGGTATAAAATATCCTCCTCTCTTGCTAACATAAACGCCTCTTTACTATCATCTATTAAAATTATTTTAGATGAGATACTCTCTAAAGGTTTATATTGTCTATAATTAAACGTAACAATTATATTATCTTTATTATCTCCACATAATAACTCTTCAAATGAACCAGTATGAGTCTCTAGCCCAAAATGTTTAAGTTGAGTCATAACATTATTATAAATCTCTCCATTATGGTCTAAAACATATATTGGACTATATTTTGCTTGACTAGCTAAAGTTGGTGTAGAGTCACACACTTCAAACTCAACTTCAAAAAAGAAACGACTCCCCTTACCCTGTTGGCTTTCAACTTGAAGTTGGCTACCCATAAGATTACATAAAGATGCACCAATAGTAAGTCCAAGACCAGTTCCACCAAATTTTCTAGTAGTACTACTATCTGCTTGAATAAAAGATTGAAATATAGTCTCTAATCTATCTTTAGCAATTCCAATTCCTGTATCTGTTACAGAAAATATAATTTTTTCTCTATTATCTTCACTAGAGATAAGCTTTGCAGACATATCAACAGTACCATGTTCTGGTGTAAACTTAATAGCATTATTTACTAAATTAGTTAATATCTGTATAAGTCGAAGTTTATCCATTACTAAACACTCACTTATAGAAGAGTCAATATTTACAATAAAAGATATATTTTTTTGAGTAGCTTGAGATTTAAAAATAGTCATAGCACCTCTTAAATCTATAAATGGATTAGCAGGGATTAAATCTAACTTTAAATGTCCACTTTCTATTTTAGAAAAGTCTAAAATATCATTTACTATATCTAAAAGGACTGTTGTTGAATTTTTAATATACTCTGTAAACTGTCTCTGTTTTGGCTCTAAATTACTTTTAAATAGTAAATCAGTAAATCCAACAATACCATTCATAGGAGTTCTAATCTCATGAGACATATTTGCCATAAATTCAGATTTTGCTTTTTCTGATGCTATTGCTATCTCTCTTGCATACTCTAGTTCTGTAATATCTGTAAAGTTAGCAATCATAAGCTCTTCATCTTCAAACTCAACTCTATTTATATGCACACTATATATTCTCTCAAAATCATATTTATCTTTAATAAGTGCTTTATGTGTCTTTTCAGGAGTACAAAATATCTCTTCACTCCAATGTTTATATTTTGTACTAGCTTTTAAATATCCCTCTTTCTCTATAAATAAATCACAAATACAATCATACTTCTCTTTAAAAGAGGCAAAAGAGTTAAATCCAAATGTTTCTAAAAATTTTTGATTTACCTCAATAACTCCTAACTCTTTAGTAGCTGTAAATACAATATTCTCTTGATTATTAAAAATCATTTTATTATATTTCTCTTGCCTTTTTAATTTATTTTCAGCTTCAACCCTTTTTGTAATATTATTTCTAATTGCAATATACTCAATTATATTACCTTTACTATCTACTAAAGGAAAAATAGTAGCATATACAAAATATGATTTTCCACTTTTAGATATATTTTTTAACTGTCCTCTCCAAACCTTTTTCTGTTTTATCGTTCTCCATAAATCTTCAAAAACAGAAGATGGAACATCTGGGTGTCTTACTATATTATGAGAGACTCCTATTAACTCATGCTTTTTATATCCTGAAACCTCTATAAATTGGTCATTAGCGTAAGTTATAATACCTGATTTATCAGTTTTAGATACTAAATAACTAGCATCAATAGCTTTTGTATATTGTTGGAAAATAAGTTTTTTTTCACCTATTTCATCTTTTAGAGATAGATTATACTCCTCTATTGTCTCATAAGCTTCTGTTAACTCTTCTGAATTAATTTTAATTGTATGTTCTAAAAATTTTTTTTCGTTATTAAACCCATCATAAGCCGTCTCTACACGACTAATAAAATCTCTAGTCTTAGCATCAAGAGTACTAATATCAAAATCTTTTCCAAAAGCGTGTTTAATCTGTCTTCTTAAAAGTCTATTCATCTATTTTAAACCTCATATATAACCGTTAATGTCATAGTTTGATTATGCAGATTACAAGATAAAAGCTCACTTGAAAATGGTGCTAATTCACCATAAGAGTAAAATCCTACTAACTCTACACTACTACCCAATGTATCAGAGATACTCTCTAACTCCTCATCTGTTAACTGTTTTAGTACTAATCTTCTACCTATACAACTTACAACTAAGCCTAAAGAGGTTTCATGGTTTACCTTATCTATCTGTTTAGCCGCAAACTCTGCACCATCAATTAAACCATCAATATTTGTCTTCATAAGTCGCCCTAAGTAACCTTGTGGAACATCTCCTGCAAATATTAAAGCACTGTTCTCTTCGTCCACGCCTAAAACAGACCGAATAATAGCATTATCAGTAGCAGATTTTTTTATACTAATAGGAAAATCTAAAGCACTTTGAGGCAAATTATTTGCATATTCACCTAAATACTTTTTATAAAGTTCTAATGCTGGTTTACCATCTATCTCATATACTATATTATCTGTTGATTTTGTAATCTTCCTTAAAATTCCAAACTCATTCCAACCAGCATAACAACCACTTCTAACAGATAAACTATCCCCATAAAAACCAACAGCTACCACACGATTTGATTTAGCAATGCAGTTAACTCTTACTACTGTCTCTTCAAAATCTAATCCATCTCCTGCTAAACCACCTGTAATTGGTATTTTATGATTTATGGCCTCATTTGCTCCTCGAACTAAAGCAGAACCATTCATATTTAATCCATCAGATAGTATAAAGATATGTTTTAAATTCTCTTTAGGTAACATAGATATGAGTTTTTTACTAACTTCTGTTTGATTATCAATAGCACTAAAATCTTTAATAGCTACTCTTACACTTCCCCTATTAAAAGCTACGGCTGTAGCTACTATTTTACATTCACATATATTATCTCCTAATATATTTCCACCAGAAGAACACCCCACAATATCTGCACTTGGATATATCTTTTTTAACTTCTCATATATATCTCTATTTTTAATTGCATCTCTATCTCCAAATGTAAAAACAATATCAGTATTACCAAATATATTTCTTTTTTTTATATTCCAATTATTATCTATATATTCTACTTGTTCTACTCTCATACCTATTTCCTAATATTTTTATAAATTTTATTTTAGTATATCACACTAGGGATTAAGCTTATAATAAAATAAAGCTTCCGATTTACTATATTTCTCTTTTTTTTAAAAGTGAATAGATACTATAATTATAGAAAATAAAAAAGGTAACAAAATGTCACAACTATCACAAGAAGATAAAGATATAATATTAAACAGTATAAGAGATATTCCAGATTTTCCAAAAAAAGGAATTATATTTAAAGATATAAGTACACTTTTAAATAACCCAAAAGCACTAAATACCCTTATGAAACATTTAGAAGATAGATATAGAGAGTATAATTTAGACTATATAGCAGGAATTGATGCAAGAGGATTTATATTTGGTTCAATATTAGCAGATAGATTAAATATTGGTTTTGTACCTGTTCGTAAAAAAGGGAAATTACCATATACAACAGTAGCCGAAAAATATGCACTAGAGTATGGATTTGATGAGGTAGAGATACATATTGATGCTTTTGACCATAAAAAAGATGCAAGAGTTTTACTAATTGATGATTTAATAGCAACAGGAGGAACTGCTAAAGCTGGTGCAAATCTAATTAATAAAGTTAATGCACACTGTGTAGAGTGTTGTTTTATTGCAGAGCTTACTTTTCTAAATGGAAAAGAGTGTATAGATAGTCCTGTTTATAGTGTTTTAGAGTTTTAAACCATTTTTATTAAAATAAGTAAGATAAAATTACTCTTTTTTATGATATAACTAAAAGTAAAAAAGGTGATTTTATGAATGAATTAATAGTTGCATTAGAAAAAGATAATCTTGTAAAAATAAAGTCTCTCTGTAAAAAAGGTATAGATTTAAACAAACCTATTATTATTGGTCAAGATTATGATTTAGAAGATTATGATGAGATAAGTATTCTATTTTATGCTATAAGAAATTATGCTTCTATTGAAGCTATAGAGATTTTATTAGAGTATGGAGTGGATATTAATCAATTAGATAAAGATGGATTAAGTGCAATTGATATTGCTATTAAATTTAAAAGAGAAGATGTAGTTAACTTTTGTATAGAGAAAGGTATGGATATTAATAAAACGGCTAGAAAAAGTGGAATTAATCCTATTATTTTAGCCTCTTGTTTTAGTAATATCTCTATGGTAGAGTTACTTTTAAAAAATGGTGCTGATATTAACTCTAAAGATAATTCTGGTATGAGTGCAAAAGATTATGCTAAAAAATTAGGACAGAAAAAGATGTTAGCATTTTTAGAAAAAAAGGGTGCTAAACACAATATCTATAAAGAGAATATTAAGGTAGTAAAAAAGAAAGCAAAGTTTGATATGACCAGTAGAGAGAAACCTAATGAGGATATGGGGTTTGATTTAATATAATCATTAATAATAAATTAAGGAGTATATATGATAATAATCCCAGCAAGAGTAGGTTCAAGTAGATTTCCAAATAAAGTTTTAGCCGATATTGGTGGACTACCTATGGTAATTCGTACAGCAAAGGCTGTTAGATCTATAGATAGAGTAGCTATTGCTACTGATAGTATAGAGGTTATAAATATTGCAAAAAAGTATAATATAGAAGCAGTTTTAACCTCAATAGAGCATAAATCGGGAACAGATAGAATTTATGAAGCATCAACTAAACTGAATTTAGATGATAATGAGATAATTATAAATGTGCAAGGAGATGAACCATTTATTGAAAAAGAGGTTGTTCAAGCAGTTTTTGACCTTACTAAATCTAACTCATCTAATAGTAAAATATTAATGAACTCTTGCTATAAATATATTAATAATCCAGAAGCTGATGACCCAAATATAGTAAAAGTTGTAACTGATAATAGCGATATAGCTTTATATTTCTCTCGTGCTAAAACACCCTACCCTAGAGACCACCATTTTGAGCATTATAAAGGACATATTGGCATTTATGGATTTACTAAAAAATCATTAGAGACCTTTTGTAAACTCCCTATATCTCCATTAGAAGATATAGAGAAATTAGAACAGCTACGAGCCTTATATTATGGATATGAGGTTGCTATGGTAGAGGTTGAAACTAAATCTTTTGGTATAGATACACCTGAAGATTTAGAAAGAGCCTTAGAGTTTTATAGACTCTAAACTTTCTCCCAAAGTGTACCATTTGGAGTATCCATAATAGATACTCCCATATCTAAAATCTCATCACGAATAGTGTCAGCTTTTTTATAATCTTTATCTTTTTTAGCACTCTCTCTTGCTTTAATAAGTAGTTCAATTTTCTCTTTTGTACTACTATCTACTCCAATTTGAAAATAGCTAAATGGCTCTTTTCCACCAATACCTAAAAGTTTATCTATAAATTCAATATTGGCTAAAGTCTCTTTTTTTAACCCTTTATCTTTTGGATTAATATCTAGCTTATCATTAGTACTACTTATCATACTATCAATAACTGCTAAACTCTCAGAAATATTTAAATCATCACTCATTTTATCTAATAGAGATTTTTGAAATACTTTATTTGGTTTAGAAGCTTTTGTAGGTGTTACTCTCTTTTTTAATCTATAGAGCTTATCTAATCTTTTTTTAGAGTTTAATAAATCCTCTTCATTAAAATTAAAATCATTTCTATAGTGAACTGATATAAGATAGTTTCTTAAAATCTCACCATCATAAACTTCTAAAGCATCTTTTACAAAAAAGCTATTGCCTAAAGATTTACTCATTTTCTCACCATTAATATTTACAAAACCATTATGCATCCAATATTTGGCTAATTCATGACCAATTGCACATCTACTTTGAGATGCTTCATTTTCATGATGAGGAAATAATAAATCAGCACCACCACCATGAATATCTATACTATACTCATTAGTTCCTTTAAAATGCTTCTCTATCATAGCAGAACACTCAATATGCCAACCAGGTCGCCCACTACTAAAAGGTGTCTCAAAACATATATCATCACTACCTCCACAAGCTTTCCAAAGAGCAAAATCTTTAGGATTTCTTTTCTCTTCTGTATGTTCTATTCTGCTTTGAGTATCTTCATCTAATCCTACTTGGTGTGATATAGCTCCATATTTACTATCTTTAGATGTATCAAAATATACATCACCCAAAGTTGTAATATAGGCTATATCTTTATCTAGGAGTGTTTGAATTATGGACTTAATAGCATCTAAAGAGTCTGTAGCTTTAGGTTCAATATCAGCATCTATTACACCTAAAGCTCTCATATCTTCTAAATATCTAGCTATATAGTGTGTGGTAATCTCTTCTAAACTCTTTTTAGTTTCACTAATCTTTTTAATTATCTTATCATCTATATCAGTAAAATTTTTACAAAGTATTACTTTAAAATTTAAAGCTCTTAAAGTACGAACCAATAAATCAAAACTAAGAGAACTTCTAGCATGTCCTAAGTGTGCATCATCATAAACAGTAGGTCCACAGATATAAATAGAGACACTTCTTGGAATAATTGGCTCAAATGGCACTTTTGTTTTTTTTACACTATCATAAATATACATTCAGTGTTGACCTTTTTCATAAAATTATAGCGTAAAAGAACCAATAAATTGGCAAAATTCAGCATAACTACATTTTAGACAAAATCACCCACCCTCTTCATAACAATCATACTCCAAAACCCCCAAAAACTTATTATTCTCAAAATCCCCATCAATCATTTTATCAACTTTAGGAAAAAACAGCCCAATAT
>Ga0256842_1001110_pt1 | contig 22312 bp, 27 predicted proteins | sample 4559240metaG_FD_185973 | JGI IMG/M metagenome (GOLD analysis project Ga0256842, IMG submission 185973) | Hydrothermal vent microbial communities from Guaymas Basin, Mexico - 4559-240 | ecosystem: Environmental > Aquatic > Marine > Hydrothermal vents | place: Mexico: Guaymas Basin | collected... | reverse complement strand
GTGTATTCTTCATATATTATCTTGTAGCCGCCTACCCTGTACGTCTCGCGATACGTTCTCATGCGGACACCTTGATAATGCCTGTCTCGTATAACGTGGCGTGGATGGCTGAACGTATGATGCGGCACGCTACTTCTCTTATCTTCTTCTCCGCCTCCTCAGGGTGTATTGACGCGCGTTTTGGTAGTATTTTTGACTTATATTTCTTGAGGTGCTCTACTATCTGGTCGTACACGTCGAATGAGCGTAGCTCTGGAACTGGAATGTCTTGGTATGTGTCTTTAAAGCGCTTGATAACGTTCTTGTGGTAGATTTTAAGGATTGATGGATAAGACAGAGACAAACCCTCTATCTCATACTGTAGTCGTTTAACAATGTATTCCTGAATGTTAGGGTATGCTATCTCAAACTGTGTAAGCGTTAACAAGAGTGTCTCAATATAGTTGCGTCCTAGAATGATACTGAACTTATCTGTTCTTTGACTCATTTTTCTCACCCTCAAGCCTCTTAAGTATTTTCTCAACACGCTTCTCTTCGAGTTCTGGGAGCTTGTCAATGACTTTCTCTACGAGAGAGATACGGCGTTGTCCTGTGGAGCGTCTTATCTCAATCATCTTCTTCCATATGCTGTCTGGAATGCGAGCCGTAGGGGGAAGGACGTCGATGTGTATTGGTTTACGCTTCGTGGACGCATACTCGTTTCTGAGATAGAATATGAACAAGTCGAGAACAGCATCGTTAATGTTAACCTCCTTAGCCTCAACGACAATATCTATAATGTCCCTGATACGTTTGGGGATAGAGTCGTATGAGAGAGCGGTAACAACCATAACGCCTGACCAGTCCTTAATGGTGTCTAAGATGGAGAACAAGTACACCCAATAGTGCTCGCCTAAATGCACCCAATATTTCGAAATCTGTGTGCCGATATCGTCGACAACAATAACAGGAGACCATTTACGGGAATTAATGAGTTCGGAGGTTGTTTTGACAAATGATTGCGCGTCGAAGAACACGTATTTGTCTAGGAAAGCGGCTATAGTGTCGTCATCATAGTTCATTAGCTTAAGCGCGCCTATTGTGCTCAATATGGTGTATGTTGTTTTGCCCGACCCCGCTAAGCCGACTATGGCGACATTGACGTGTTTCAGGATTTTGCGATAGCGCAGGAGAAAGTGGCGTTCGGCAATTATGTTTGCAAGCACGAGTTTTCTGGTGGCTTTGTCGTAGTTAAACGGGAACAGCTCATACCTATATGTTGTAACGTACCCCCATACACTCCGAGCATAGTCTAGGATAACTGCTGGACGCGAGATAAACTTGGAGAGCACTTCTTTGTTTTTAAGCTTGTTCCTGTAAATAAACTCTATAATATCATTTGGCTTACTACTCATAACACTCACCTAGAAAAAGATATGTGGAAAGAAAGATATAAGTAAGCCGAAAAAACTACTTATGTTCTCTAATTAAGACTATGCATAGCTTATCATTTATTCTGAACACAGCATGGTCTGAAAAGCCGTTTGAGACTTCTGCCGAGCTTACAGGTGTATTGTCTATTATGTAGTCTTGCTTGCTGTTTATAGCGTCTATGCATAGTTTTAGTGCTTTGTCTTTTTTAGCGTCTTTTGAGGCTTTAGAGATGTCGTTTACCTCGACTTTATATGCTTTGCTAGGTTTCTGGACGTAGCAGATATATGATGCTAAAAAGAGTTTCTTGAGCTCGGGCATGTCTGTGTAGTGGTGTATGATTACACAGTTTTTAATCTCTGCAATGTTGTAGGCGTTCATGGGTGGTGAGCACCTCCGCCGCCGAAGATTGACATGAGTACTATGACTATGCCGATAGCGATAATGATGTACATTAGGTATTGCATCCATGTATACTTGCTACGTTGTAATTCCGTTAGAGACTTGACTAGACGCTCATAGACATCGGCTCTGCGCAATATCTGGAGTATGTGTATTAGTGCTTCGCTGGCACGCCTTACAGAGTCGTCGAGCGCCTCCCTTATAAGCTTAACTGGTCTGAATGAGAACGCTATTTTAGTGTTTGGTGATACGACAATGTGTCCTTGGACTTTTTCTTCTAGGCTGTATAGTTTCGCGATTAGTTTCTCTAGTTCTTCACTGGATAGTTCGCTGAATTCTTCTGTTGAGAAGAACGCGGTTTGGAGTGTTAGTTTCTTTGGGTTGAGGGGTATTGATAGTATGCTTGAGCTGTATATTGGTACTGTTGGTTTGCCCTCGAAGCGGTAGATTTTGGTGTCTTTCAGGATTACTAGGAATGTTGGGTCTTTGGGGTTAAAGTAGAGGTTATCGGCTAGCCGCTCGAAGCATTTTCTCTCAATCTTGCCTGTTTTATCGTTAAATTCGAGCCCGTAGATATCGCATGATTCATGTTTTCTGGGTCTCAGCACAAAGAAGTAAATATAGACGCCTAGCACGATGGCTATCATGAGCATTGCTCCTTGGAATGCGCCGCCTATGTTAACGTACTGGAAGGGGTTGGGTATCTGCATAGGTGTATCACCTCGCGGGGATTATTTCTAGACCCTCAAGGTTGTTTGCCAATGGCGGTCGTACGGTTGCTGGCGCGTTAATCTGGAGCAGTGTGAATAGCCTGTTGCTGATTTCGCGGATAACGATAAAGCTGATTTTGCTAGTGTTTATTATTTTCTTAACCTCGTTCTCGATGTTCTCGTGCGATATTGACTTGTTCTCTATCTCTTTATAGATGTGGTCAAGACGCTCAAGGACAACGCTTAAAACTATTTCGCTGAACTGGATAATCCTATCTGTTAATATCTCGCGCCCGAATCTTGGGTCTATGATTTGTCCGCCTAATCTGGACAGCAGGTATGGACGTAGGACGGTGTCTATTATTTTAACGACTGTACGTGGTATTTCTTCTAGCTGTTTGTCGATTTCTTCTGGAATTTCTTCGAGTGCCTGTAGAGCTATTTGCTTTAATATGTACTCGTCAACTGTTTCCGGAGAAATCTTGAGTATAGTGCCCGACAGCTCGAAGTTAAAGTTCTCTGGATTACGTTTACGCTCCTGGACAATACTCATAACTCACACCTGTATAGTGTATATGTAAAAGAATAATATAAAAATACGATTTACCATTTAAACTCTAGCAGAATGAGCAGGAACGATATGAATATGAGTATTGCGACCGCGTATGGGTTGTTGAAGAGATATGTCACGTAGTTTACTAGCTGTGATATTATAGTGGTTGTTAGGGGGAAGAGATTTATTCTGGGAGTTATAAAGAACTGGAGTAGGTTGTCTACTATCATGTGGTAGGTCTTGTTTATTATTGGATACACTATGTCGTTATATGCTACGATAAGGAACAGTACAAACAGTAGTATGCCGCCTATGGCTTTCTTGTTTGTTTCTGCATGCATGATACTACCCCCTGTGTATATTTATTATTCTTTCGAGATATATTATTTATTAGGTGTTGGTTATGAGTGAGAGAGAAAGTGGTATGACTGTTGTCGATGTTTTGGTGTTTGTAGTGTTTGTGGTCGTGATAGTGTTTGTGTTGGCGTATGCTATGAAGGTTCTGGACATGTTTGGTGTTATTGCTGGTATGCTTGGGCAGAATCTCTGGGGATATATAGGCGTTGTCTTCACTATTAGTAATAGTGTTGGCTATGCGTTGTTGCTTGGCGCGGCACTATTATTAGTTGCACTAGTGTATGCATATATAAGGGGTGAAGAGTAATGAGGCTCGTATTGTTACTGATAATATTCATAACTATTATACTGGTGTTCGCGGTTATATTGCTTAATGTTGTGGATAAGCTTTACATGGGCTATGAGCTGATAACAGATGCATGTGAAAATATAACAAAGATGGCTAATGTTTCTGGAGCGGAACAGCATGATTTAATTGGTTCTCTACGTCCCGCGTTTAATTTGCTGGACTTGACGTTGTCTGTTGTGATTATTTTCCTGTTTGCTGGTTTATTCATATACAGTAGGCGTAGGTGATAACAAGTGGAGCCGTGCCGTATCATACGTGCAACAGGTGTACCTAATCTAAGGCTCGGCGACAAGATTACGAAAGGGAAGTACGATAACGTAACTATTCTGTCGTGTTATCCTGATCCTTGCCGCTACGTGCTGGGTACTAAGATAATGATTGTTAAGGCGCGGGAGTATAGTGTAAAGGAGAGTGGTAAGCATGTTATAATTGTTTCTAGGGATGGGTCGGAGAAGTACGTGTATCCTAAGAAGGTGTTTGATAAGGTTCGTGAAACTGTGGAGGACATTATTAATGGTAGGGTGCGTCGTAATGGTTTATTGCTGGCGGGTGCTCCTGGTACTGGTAAGACTACGTTGGCTCGTGTGGTGGCGGAGCTGTATGGTTTGCCTTATGCTGTCGTGTCTCCTGGCGATATAAGGCGGAAATACCTTGGCGAGAGCGAGCAGAGGCTTAGGGAGGTGTTTGCTGAAGCGCTGGAGCAAGAGCCCGCGATACTAATATTTGATGATGCCGAGTGGTTATTGAGCTCTAGGACTCTAGGCGAGAGCAGAGAGGACGAAGCACGTATACATGCTGTTCTGTTCTCGGAGTTTTTGAGAAACTTTGATAGACTGGTTAAGGAGAAGCGCCGCGTACTGGTGATTGCTACTACTAATAAGAAGGTTAGTGAGCTAGACCCTGCTGTTAGGCGTGGAGGTAGGTTTGGTGACGCGATTATTTTCCCGCTTCCCGACGTGGACACTATTGAGCTGTTGTTCAAGGTGTATGGTGTTGTGCCGGACAGGAAGCTTATTATTAAGATACTTAATGCTGGTATTGAGCAGAGCGGAATAGTTAACGAGATTATTGAGAGCCTCAAAAGTGGCAAAAAGGTCGAGATTAAGCCCCGTGCTGGACGTGGATATAAGAGAATGTACCTAGAGCCCGTGGAGGGTGTGGAGAAGCTCTTTGACTATATACCTAAGGACGTGTTTGGTAAGCAGTCGAGGTTCTGGATACGGTATCAGTTTAACATAGCGTTGCCTATCGTGCTTAGTGTGTTCTCGGCGGCTGGGAAGTCCTGTGTAGTGATATCTAATCTGAACTATATAGAGGAAGCCGTTCCTCAGGCAAATATGTATGGTAGCGGATTAATGTTTCCGACGGGTATTTCGCCTGTAGCGGAGCTCTACGTTGACAATAATGCAGAGTACTCGGTGTTCTTTTACGGCAAAAAGCCCCCTAGTGTATCGGTGTTCCCGTTCCTCTCTCTGGTAGCATTGAGGCGCGTGATAGGAGTGGATACGTTGCTGAAAATATTCATAAACTACCTGGACATAAAGCTAAAAGAAGACGAGTATAAGAGGGTTAGGAGCAAGTTTTCCGCGTTGTCTAGCGATGAAGAAATTGAAACGTTCTTAAACGCGGTAACGACATTGAGAACACTGGACGATAAAATACTATCGTTAATTTAATATTTTTCTCATACCCTTGTTTTTCTTAGAGGTGTATTGTTATGAGTAGGCTCAAGAAGTATGATAGGTATGTGTTCTGTAAGAATTGTTGGTTTTATGTGTCTCTTGGCGGTGGTCGTGGATACTGTATGAAGCATGATAGGGAAACGTCCCCGTATGGACAGTGTAGTGATTATGAGGTTTTTGAGAAGGCTAGTATTAGGAAAAAGATGCTTGGCTACTAGTGTGTTTTGTTAATCTTTATTTGTTTTTATAACATTATTTTTCCTGGGGGATGGGTATGTCTTGTAATTATACGCGTTATTTTCTCTGTATGGAGAACGGGAACTATGTTGATGCTTTGAGGTATGCTTGTAGTGAGACTGAGGCTGATTTAGCGTTTTTGCTCGGCACGATAGTGTATGGTAAGAAATACGATGTGGATAGTATTAAGAAGCTTCTGGAAGCGTATAGGGAGAAAATGAGTGAGCTGGGTATTGACTATAAGAGCAAGGACATATATGATCGTGTCGTGGGCGTGCTTGAGGACTTGGTGTATATTCTGGAGAACCGTGATAAGATAACTAAGGAGTTCCTGGACGAGGTGTCTGAGAAGCTTACGGAGCTCTCAAGGAAGGCTCTGGAGAAGGCAATCGAGAACCCGGATAAGTATGCTGATTTTCTGCGCGCTATTGGTTATGACCCTAATCTGGTTAGGCAGGCTAAAATAGAGAAGGAGAGTGGTATCCGTGAAATAGCTAATGAGATATATGATATGGTTAGCGAGCTTTCAGAATATGAGAGCCTGGACGTGGACACGGCATATGAGAAGGGTAAAGTGCTTCTGGATAAGATGCATGAGTTCTATGATAAGCTAATGTCTTTACGCGGCAAGCTGGACGAGAAGTATATTAAGCAATACGCGGGCTGGTTCAGGAAAGTTCTAGAAGGCGTTGGCGATACACTGTTTTACGCGTTTATAGCTAAGAAGGACTTTGACAGGGCTAAGGAGCTGGTGTCTTTAGCATCTGTTGTTGGTGCAGAGAATGCGGCTAGGCTGGAGAAGCTACTCATTATTTACCGTAAAATAGACAATAAAGAGATACCTCCGGACATCGTGATAGCTATTGGTAAGTATCTAAGCGGAGAAAACGTGTCTTTGCCGGCAGAGTATAAGGTTTTAGCCGATGCTATTAAGGAGATGCCCGAGGAAGACCGTAAGCACGTGATTAGGGCTTTGCTGTATCTAGGATATGAGGAGGTAAAGGACGACCCTAAGAAAGTGATAGAGCTCGCTAAGGCTTATATGAAGTTCGAGCCCCTTATTGCTACGTATTTTAAGAAACAGGCTACCGTAATAAGGGACTTTAACCTGGTGTATGACCGTGCGCGCAGATGGCTTAAGCTGTTTGTGGAGCACATTACTAGTGGAGACATAAAGGGAGCGGAGAACATATACAAGTACATTGATGGACAGATTTTGAAGTTCTATAACGAGTACAGGAGGTTGATAACGAAGCCTTTGCTGGAAGAAACAGATTATTATAAGGTGCTTGAGTTTCTGCGTAAGTTTATGAAGGCGGAGCTGGATTTTGCTAAGATATATACGGATTACTATGAGAGGCTTAAGAAGCTGTCTAGGGAAGCTGTTATTGACTGTGAGCCGAGCGATTATGGTTGTTTGGCGAACAAGTATGGACAGTTAAAGGCTCTGTATAGGAAGCTGGCGTTTGAGGGAGTGGACTTCTCTAAGGTGTATGAAGAGATAAGTGAGCTCAAGAAGCTGGTGGCTAGTGTATCGGATTCTAAGATGCGTGATGCATTGGCGGAGATGCTGGATAACTTCGAAAAAAGCGTTAAGAACGTGGAGAAAAACATTACACATGGTAGACGCGTCTTTCAGGCGTTATCAGAAGTCTTTGCAGTGGTTTCAGAGCTTTACCTCTGGCTGTGGAACTTCCTGAACACCGTGGAAAAGATACCGCGAGAAACATATGCTGGTGTACGTAGTGAGTTCAAGACTTATCTGGAGAAGTTCCTTAAAGCATTGAGAATACTCAAGTCTATGAGGTATCCCGAAGACTACAGGATAAAAGCTGGAGAACAGGAGATAAGCATTAACGAGCTGATAAAGAAGACTGCCGGGATGTTTGAGAAAGCTATCAACGACATGGTCAACATGGCTCTACAGATAGGAGACGAGAGAATGTATCACGACCTAGAAGAGATACGCGACAAATACGACGTATTAAAACTGCCCGAGCCCGACGAGTATCAAAAGATAATGAAACACGCCTACCCCGCACAGGAGGTGATAGCTAACATAATTGATTACAGCAAGGTGTTTGCTAACCGCGTGTTCGACGAGCTGTTTAAGAAAAAGAACCCTGTCGTTGTGCCTCTGCTTGGCGTTGTCGCCGGTGCATTGCTTGGTAGGGCTATCATTGACATTATGACAACGATTATAAGACCCGTGGAGGCGGAGAGGCAGTTATTCTTTCTCCTGGACGGGGCATGGACACTTCTAACTGATCCTGGTGGCTGGGCTAAGGGCGCGGCATCTATTATTGCTGGTATGTTTTCTTCGCCTGAAGCGGCGGCTGAAAGCCTATCATATATAATAGCTGGGTTCTTGCTCGGGAAACTCATAGGGGACTTACCTACTACTAAGCGCATAATCGCTAGTGTATTAACTAATGTTATGCAAGCAGACCCCGTTGGTCTAGCCGGGGACATCCTGGAGATAACCGGTATCAGGAAAGCGGCTGTTGGTATAGTAGAAAGGCTAAAAGGAAAACAAAAACTACTGATGGGAGTTATTCCTGAAGAAGGAAAAGAGTACATTTACAGAAATCCGAATCTTATAAAGATTCTTAAAGAGCTCAACTATGATAATGTAAGAGAAGAAGTGCTTAGACGAGTTTTAGTGAAGAACGCTAAAGAATTGTTAGATTATCTCATTAGCAGGTATAAGACACTAAGAAAAATTAATTTACTAAACATAGAAAAAGATGTGCTTAGTACTTTACGTAAAGACCCCGAGTTGCTCAAGAAATTGTTAGAGCTCAAATATGGTTTAGAGAACAAGTTTGCTAATCTGGTCAGGGTATTGATACGTGATGACAAAGTTGAGGTAAAACTAGGTAATTTTGATGAGCTCTTGTCACGTGTATATAGGCTTGATACTGACTTATCCTATGTGGAAGAAGTACGTGGAGCATTAGTTACTATCATTGACGATATGGACAAATACACAAAACTTCTAAAAGACCTAGGCTTAGAGAGAGCCGCGAAAGTATTTGAAGAATATACTGAAAAATTAAGGAAAACAGCAAGAATGCTACACACTATTTATGATACAGAAGCCGTGCTTAAGGATATAGAAGAAATAGCGAAAGTGCGTCCCGAGATACGAGAGTTCATGAATATGGCTAAGTCTAAATTGCCTAAGGAAATTAACAGGATTCTGAAAGAGCTTGAACCGTATAAGGACATGAAAGAAGTGAAAGAAATATATGATAGGCTCAAGAAATTGCGTGAATTATTTGAAAAAGACCCTGTTAAAGCAATAGTAGAAGCGAGTAATGTCTTGTCAGAAGTGGATAATTTAGTTGGTAGCTTAGTGAAGAAAATAGATCTGTATGAGATGCTTTCTAGTCAAATAAGCGATCTGAGAAAGTATGTTGAAAAAATTGTTGGAGAACATACTCTAAGCGAGGCAACAAAAGTAAAAATAACAGACTTGGTGGAGACCTTAAAAAGCTTCAGAAAAGATATCGCTGAATTAGCTAAGAAAGACCCTAAGTACACGACACTAATGACTGCTTTAGACAATCTCATTGAGTATATTGGCGAAACATTGGAAAAAACAACTAAGCGATTGATTCTGAACGTTACAGGAGAAATAGACAATTTGAAAAACTATCTTTACAGGTTATCGCAAAAGTACCCTAATGTTAAATGGCTTAAACAATATTTAGATAAAATAAATGAACTTGTAAAGACCGGTAATACTAAGGAGTTGTATAAAGTGTTAATAGATTTGAGAAATAATCTAGATAAACTAGTGCCGCTAACAGAAAAAACTAGACAGATGATCAAGAGAATAATGGAAGAACTCTATCTTGTCGACCCTAATGTGAAGAAGTATGCTATTGAGCTGGCAAAAGAGCTAGACGAAATGGTAGCGCCTCCTGATAATCTTAAGGTTGTCTATGGTGTATTTTCAGAAGGAAAGGGCAGGTTCATTCCTGCTCTCTTTACTAAGCCCGAGGTATATAATGATATAGCTAGGTTGTTTAGGGAAACAGAAATATACAACATAAACGTAGGTAATAGGCGGCTTGTTATAATACGGCAACCCTATAAGAGTGCAAGAGAAGCCGGTGTAGTGTATATTATTTATGATCCTAAGGTTAACGCTTATTTGAGAGTTAAGTTCTTAACACGTATTGAGGGCAATCCTATTGCTTTGTATTTGAAAAGGAAGTTTGGTAGAGAAGTAAAGGTATTTCAGGCGAAGTTTGTTGAGTATGATCCTGAGAGACCGGAGTGTCGTGCGCTGTATAGGTTGTTGAGAAAAACAATAGAAGAAGAAACACCCGATATATTTAAGGGAATAGATTTGCTTAAGAAGTATGTAATGTTACCTACGCCTTTAGGTATTATGAGCTTGGGCAAAGCAATAACTAGGGGGCTTGTAGAGACTCTCGTGTCAACTGTTCCTGCAAGAAGAGTCTGGAACTATGATGTGCTTTCTAAGGCGTTTAGTGAGTTCTTTAAGAAGTATGGTAGGGTTGATGTTGTGGTGAATGTTGGCGGTAAGACGATACCTGTTACGTTTACTGATCTCAAGGACTTGGTATCGTTTCTGGAGAATATTGAGGGCTATGCAGTGTCTTTGATGCTGTATACTGCTGGGTTGCAGTTGCCTAAGTCTCTGGAAGAACAGCTAGCTAAGCAAGGCGTGATAACGATACCTACACTGCCCCCTATACCCTCACCTACACCGCCGCCTACACTCACTCCCGGAGGCAAAGTGCCTACGGTGTATATACCCCTGGTAGGGATACCGCTTGGACAGCTAGAGAAAATAGTTGGGAAAGGACTGGCTAAGGAAAAAATAGCTCTGTACTAAGACGCGAGAATAAGAAACCTCTTTTTACCCTTCTTTACTATTGGGTCGAATATTATCATTAACAATATGCCGAACTCTACTATGATAAGCATGCTGTATATTGGCGAGATTGGATTGTAGTCGTAGATATAGTGTACGCTACCGTTTATATAGTATTCTCCCGTCAATATCATGGTGCGTGTCAAGCCGACCATAGCAGTGATAATGATTAGTATGGACATGAACACGACACCGAACCTGTTATTGTCTCTGAACAAGCCTATATACACTATAACGCCGATAGCAACGATGATGCCCGAAATGATTCCTATGTCTACGTAGAGGTTGTATATCGGGGAGTATGTCTTGTTAGCGAACGGAGCTATGTTGATGTTAATGTTTGTAGCTCCTTCTTGAGGCTGTGTAACTGTTACTGTTTCGCCTTCACCTGATACATACGTTACTGTTACTTCAGGATCGTCGCCTAAGTAATCGCGGATAGCAATCCAGTCTACGCGGAGCTCGATATAGTTTCCTGCGCCTGCGTCACTGCACCACACTAGGAAGCCTAGGTAAGAGAAAGATGTAAAGTCGCCGTCGTACGCGTCTATGCTCCCGGTTCTTTCTCCCTCGCCTACTAGGTGTGTGCCGTGGCGTGTAAAATATGCTATCTGTTTTAGGTCATTATCTGTGGATGTGCCCGAGCGCTCTAATGCCTCTACTCCGCCCGAGAACTTGTACAAAGACATATCATATGAGAACGCTCCGTAGCCGTATCCGGCGTTTGGGAAGTAGTTTCCGTAGTAATAGTATGTTGAGCCGTCGGAGATAAATACTAGTGCTACTGGGTATGTTAGGTCTGTGTGGTGCCAGGAGGCGCTGAAGATTATCTGGGTGTCCTGTAGCTCTGTGTTTACTGGGAACTGGACTGTGGCGGCTCCGTAGTCTATGTCTCCCGCGGCATGGACTATTAGTGTGTTGTTCTCTATTGTGACGTAGTCGTTAGCGGTGTCGTGGAGGTATATCTCCGCATTATCTAAGATGCTTGGGTCGCTGAAGTCTGTGAAGAACTTGAAGGTGTGGTAGGGGTCGTTGTAGCTAGTGTATTCTGTTGTGTTATAGTAGAGGTATAGTGAGGTTGTTCCGTTTGCCGGAATATATGGTACTTTTATGTAGAGTATCATGTCGATACCGTTTGGGAACGTGCTATAGCGCTCAACCCAGAAATAGCATGGTGTATCATTGTTGTATAGTATGCCTATCGTGTCTGGTGTGAGGTATTCATAGTCCGGGAAATTGTCTAGGACAATGTGTACTGGAACAGTATAGTTGGTTCTCGACACGCCCGCGGTTTCTTTGAGCGTTATTATTATGTATTTTTCTGACGCGCCGTGGACAGTGTATGGTATAGCTATAATGCTTATTAACAATAAAAATATGAGTGCAGATACTCGCCTCATAGCTGTTCCCTAGAAAGTATATGTGTAAAAAATAATATTAATATGTGTTTAAGCCGCTATACGTCTAAGCTCCCTAGTTATCTCTGAAGGCGTGAATCTAAAGATGCGGAGCGTCAGTAATATGTCTTTTATTTTCTTGAGCTCTTTGAGCATTTCGTGTTCGTTTGCATAGCGTTTAACAAGCTCGTATTTGCTCACGGGTATGTAGCCGTATGCTTTGAGAACGTTTATTGCTTTATCATATGCTGTGTATGCATGTACTATGTAGTGTGTGTTTTCCTTGCGTGGTATTAGTATGCATGTTTTCCTTGGTTTTAACGGGTATTCTAGAGCGTAGAAGAGTATGTTTCCCTTGTTGTCTATGATTGCTAGCCCGTAGTATGCCTGGTATAGGTGTTTGTTTTCCTCGGTTGGCGGGAGTATTATGAATTCTGGATGCTCGTGTATTGAGTAGTATTCTTCTATGAGTGTTTTGAGCGGGTAGCCGTATCTGAGGTATTCTAGCATGGTTATGTCGTTAAAGTTTATTGGGTCGAAGGAGAGCTTTATCCTTATGTCTCTGGACTTGGTGTTCTGGAGCATATCGTATAGCTTGCCGATATCTATTTTGCCCTCGCGTATCTCTGGTAAGTGTTTTGGACTGTACAGGACAATAACGATAAACGGGTAGCCTTGCCTCTTAAGGGTCTCTATGAGTTCTTTACGCATGTTTCTCACCTAGTGTATCTCATTTGTTTAAAACTAATTATGTTTTAACACATAAACTAGTAGTGGTGAGTAAGCGTGAAGCTGGTAAAGCGGCTGTTTGGTAGCAAGATTAAGCTTAGGGGGTTTCTGGTTGTTGATTTGAGCGATGAAACAATTAAGCTTCCTGGAGGCAAGCGGATACCTGTTAAGAACGTTATTAAGATTGACAGTGAGCGTGGAGTAGTTGTGTATAGGGATTGGGATGGGAGCATAAAGGAAGAACCCTATATCGTGCCCGAGAAAGAGCTGGTGAACAGGATTATGAAGGCTCTGCGGGAAGCCGAGACACCGCTCTCAATGTACGCGTAGGTGTATTTGCTGGAACAAACAGTTAAAACTTATAAACTTTAAATCTCTAAGCAAAACATGGTGATAGACATGGCAAGAGCTAGACGTAGGAAAATCTTAAAAGGATTAGCCGCAAAACTAGGTAAATCAGTTAGTGAAGTAAAAAGTGAATTCATGAGAAACGTAATGACAGCATTAAAACTCTATGTAGGGAAAGAGAGCTTCGGAACAATTGAGGCATGGAGAGATGTTCTCAGAAGGTATCTGGGAACTTTCCTGAACACGGCTTATGACCTAGCAGAGAAGCTCGGAAGAGTACCTACGCCTCAAGAAATTCTTGAAGCTGTAAGAACAAAAGTAGTCGCCTAAGCGGAGGTGTCTGGATGGCTAGGAGAAGGGGTTTATTTAAGGAGATAGCTGGTAAGCATGGTATTAGTATTAGTGAGGCTAAGAGAAAATTCATGGAAATAGTGACTACTGCGGCTAAGAAGCTGGTAAGCAATCCCGAGCACCCCGGCGGCGAATGGTTAATCGCTCTAAAGAAAGTACTGCCCGTAGCATATGATATTGCCTGGAAAAAGAAAGACTTCCCTACAGTAGAAGAAATTCTGGAAGCTGTGAAAGCCGGAGTACCCGCCTAAACAAGCTAACAGTGGGCATGTTTTAAACCTAATTATTTTTTATATCATTATTTATTAGTTTGTTCTCGCTTATCTTTAACTAGGGGGTAGTATGTTTGAGGAGCTTGGTGAGAAAGCATTTAATTTTGCATTGTTCACGGCGATTCTGTTTACTGTGTTTGGCTTGATAGCTATAGCTAACGGTGTTAATATCCCCGATACTTATAGTAGCTTGTTTATTCCGCTCAAGAACATATATTCGTATACGGAACAGCTCAAGTCTGGACTGGAGACTATTAATGAGACGCAGTCTGGAAATGTGTTTGAGCGGTTGTTTGGCTGGATACGTGCCGGTGTAGCGGTTACGGCTATGTCGTTGAGCGTTGCCGGTGTATTGTTAAACATAATGTTCTTGGTGCTCACTATTTTTCTGCACCTGGTAGCTATTATACAGAACGTGTTGCCGCCTACGCTATCTTTCTTGGTTCTGCCCTTCGCGTTCATAGCGTCGTTTCTACAGCTAAGCGTCTGGATATACCTTGTTAAAAAGATATTATCACTACTGCCCTTCATACGTATAAGCGGGTGATAGGTGTATGAGCATAGAAATGTATGATACTAAGGGTCGTGGCGGCGGGTACAAGGTAATGATGGCTCTAAAAATCATAGACGAAGTAGTGCCCTATATCCTCAGCAGTTCAGACATAATACATCGAGCCGCAAGAGCATATGCATGGTACATCTACCTATGCCGTGTAGGTCGGAAACCCGGTGTAAAAACAGACAACTACAGGGAATGGGACAACGAAGACCTGAGAAAAATAGCCGAGGCGTTGGTGGACTATGCAAAAGACTTAATAGAAGCTTTCGTTTAAAACTTATAAACTTTAAATCTCTAAGCAAAACATGGTGATATAAATGGTCGAATTCAAAGACGTAAGAGAGATGGCTCAATCATTTGTATATCTAGCAATCTTCATGGCTGTTGCACTGTTCGTAGTGGGATATTCAAGCGCTGAATTAACAGCTCTATCAAAAACACAGAATATCAACGTATCCCCCAGCGTCGTAGAAGCAATAAACGGGATCGCTCAGAGCGTTGGCACTGTTGGAGGAACTATGATAACTGTAGTTGGTGTAGTAATCATTATCATCGTGCTATTAAAGATTGTAGCAGTGTTAAGAGAGAGATTCCAGAAATAAAGGGAATAATAAATAAAACAACTTAAAAACAAATAATTTTTTAACTATATATTTCTATGCCTAGTTCTTTGTTTTTCCTATACACTACTATTATGCTGTTGTCTTCACAGACGTATTTAAATCGTGGACGTATGCCCTGGACAACCTCTAGTATTAAATCTACGATGTTGTCTAGGTCTTTTTTAGAACAGTACGTGTTCTCAAGAACCTCAATGCTCAAATCTATGACGTCTTCAAGCGATTTTGTTAGTTTTCTGGTGTATTTGTAGCTCTGCACATATATCACCTAGGCAAATATATTCTTTTTGGTATATTTTAATATGACGTAGCGATGCTCTAATGGCATGGGCTAGGGAGGTTTCGTCTTCGCGTGGAGATACGCGGAGAAGCGCTCTGTATACTGGGTAGTAGTTCCGCTTGATATAGTTGAGGAGCTTCCTTACCTTGATACTGCCGTTTCTTGAGCGGATAACGATTTCACGCGCCTTAGGGTCGTTGCAAAGTATTCTCTGTAAAATGTAAACTATTACGTTTCCTCTAATCACTCCGACCCCCGATAAATAATATATGTTTTAAAATCATATATATTTACACGGTGATTGACATGGTTTCGCGCAATATGCTTGTATATGTTGCCCTAGTCTTGCTCGTGGTTGCTCTGGGTAGCGGTGTGTATGTGAAGACGTATTTGGATAGAGAGAATAGAGGTACTGGTAATGGTGTTGTTAGGTTTACTGCTGGGTACGATATCTACATAAACGGTGAACTGGTGGCGCATAAGGAAAACGACCCGATAACAAAGCACTTCATATATGCTGTAATAGATAACCTATTATTACTGAACACAGGAAAAGAAGTTGAGTGGATGGATTATGAAGGCAACATACACACCTTGCTCGATTTAGGCTCGGTCGATTATGGTACAGTGTTTAAATATATACCGCTCATATACGTGGTTCTCGGTAACGGCACGGGTTCAGCTTCTGTTGATGACTACACAGTGTTTAGCGAAGTGGCGCGTATAAAAGTTGATGATATGACTCTGGACGAGGGAGAGAATGAATACGTGATTACTTATTTCCTTGACTGGGTAAGCGATAAAGACTTTAATCTAACAGAAATAGCATTAATATCACTACAATACTTATACAAAAGCGATACAACAACATTCTTAATGATAGCACATGATAATGTGAACACTATTCATGTCAATGTCAACGACACAGTATCTATTAGATATAGGATAAGGCTAGTGTATGATCCTGAAGGCGGGCTCACTAGGAACTTCTTTTACTTGGTGTTACGGCACTTTCTCGGCTATGCAGTGTATGCTAAGAGCGTTTCTGGAAGTGATGCGGCTCTGGACAACGGACACGACACGAACTCGGATAACTATGATTTGGTCACAGATAATATAACGCTTGCACTGTTAAAAGTTTCGACATGGGGTAACCCCGTGTTCACAACATACACCTATAGCGACAAATACATAGCAGATAATTACGAGATAACACTATCTAGCAATGAAACAAGCATAACGCTAGGGTATAAGTTCACAGTTTCCGAAACAGAAGCCTTCACATTTAATGGTATAGCTATAACAGTTTACACGGATATCTGTGATTGGAAAAAAGGAACATATGCCGATCAAATAATTCCCGACTACATAGTGTTGTTTGTTGGTAAGTATCAGGAGATTGATGTGTCTAGTGATCAGTATGTGGAGGCTGAGATTAGTATCACGTTTAACTTTGGTTGATGGTGGTGGGTATGAGATGGGTGTATCTTGTCTTGTTTATACTTGTTTTTTCACTTGTAGTTGCTTCTGTGTCTGGGTCTGAGACTTATACTGTTGAGAACAATGAGACTATAAGCTATAACTATGGTTTCGACGTTTCTGTTCTGAACTCTACCGTGCTGGAGCATTGTGTTGGTTATAGTTATGATTACAGTGTCGGTGTTTATGGTAGTTATGTGTTTGTGAGGTGTCTTGGTTGGAGCGCGGTTGCTAAGGTGTATGTTAACAATACGGTGTTTGAGAACAGGTATGCTGGTGTGTGTTATGCTGTGAAGCCTGGCGAAGCCGTGGTAAAGATAAACCCGCCTGGACTATACACGCCTGAACAACTATTCACGCTCTTGTTGTTTATAGCAATAATAATATTGTTCAGCAAACTAATAGACCCCTATGTAGCCTTCGCTATAGCATGCGGTACAATGATGATAATAAGCATAATATACTACAAGGACACAAACATGTTCTTCCTGTTCCTGTTCGGCATGACAATAAGCCTGGCGCTAAGAAACTATTTGCGTTAATAATAAATTATTTTTTCTAAATATACATTAATGGTGAAGTGTATGAGATGGCATTTGTTCTTGATAATGATGCTTTTACCTGTTATAGTGTGGAGTCCTGTCGTTGTTCTCGGTGAATCTACGGAGGCTACAGAGTATTTCAGGATTACGGTTTCTAATGGTACGGTGTATATTGCTGTTGGTAACCTGGAGGTTATTAGGTATCAGGGCGTGGTGTTAAGGTATGGTTTTATTAATTTCACGACTTTTGAGGTTATATACAGTGCTGTAAGCGTTGACCCCTCTTCTCTGCCTATCATACGTGTCGAGGTGTACGGGCTGGGGAACGGCACGATGGACACGCTGGCGAGCGTGGTCTTTAACCCTAGGAGCGCGGATACAGAAACGATAACTATGGTTCTGCCTATTCATGTTGAGGGATACAACTCTATACGGGTAGAATTCTATGATGTCGAGAAAGGTGTATTGATAAAAAAGGATATTGTTCCCGCGCCTAAACAGGTTCTTACTGGAGACATTGCACAGTATCTCTCATTGCTAATACCCGCCGCCGTACTCTTCGCCTTCGCTGTACGCGGCTCACTACGCGATGTCGGGCTAGGCTTCTTGTTCGCCGGCATAGTGTATTTATTACTGCCGTACATAGGCGTCGAGATTTATAACTCGATGTTTACCTCCTCCGTAGCTATTGCTCTAGGTCTTCTGTTCCTATACCTGTCCGCGAAATAGAGAATCTCATTAAAAGTGCAGAGACGCATAACCCCGCTGTCGAAAACAACACACACATAGTCTTTCTCGTCATTAGCGTACAGGACATGTAGAATAACGTATTCTTTATTGTCTTTATCATAGATATCTACGTCGTTTACTATCGCGTGCAAAGGACATAGTGAGAAGTATTCGTTAACAGCTTGACCGCTAGCTACTGCGTCTAGAATAACTAATATGTATGGTAGTAGTTGTTTTGTTTTTAAGACTTTGATAGCGTCCTCGACTGTGTCGACATTAGTGTATTTTTTAATCATTACAGCATATTTTGACGCGAGCACTTCGTCTAGTGATATTTTCTCTTTTCCTAACGCAGTGTGCGGTTTTGGAGATTCGTCCATGGTGTATCCCTATGTTTTTATTATTTGTTGAGAAATATAATTATATGGTGTCTGTATGCGTGGTGCTTTGGTGTGGTTTAGGGTTGCTAGTCTTGCTCTCGGTGGTTTTATTAGTTTTGTGTTTGTTGCTCTTCTGCGGGATATGTATCTATATAATGGTGATTATCTAGTGTCTAGTGCTTTGTCGCTTGTGATGCTGTTTTTGATGGTTCTGGTTGTGTGTTCTTGTGTGTTTTTGCTTAGGAGTGAGATAAAAGATAAGAGTTCTGGCGATATAGTTGTTAATGGTGATAATTATGGAGAGTATAAAGACTCTGCCCGAGAACGTTTTAACGGCTCTAACTATTGTAGTGTTGTTAATGATTGGGCTTATATCTACGGGGCTAATATCTAGTGTGTACAGTGTCGTGATGGGAGAGAAGGTTCTCGTGGTTAAGAATGATAGTTCCGAAACCGTTAAGGATGTTGTGGTTGATTTCTGGTACCCCGTTGACAGACCCGTTAGGATCACCGGAGTGTATCTGGATGGTAAGCCCGTGGATTACGCGTACAACCTCTATGATGCCGATAGGGTGTATAGGCAAGTTGCGGGTGGAATGTATGCTGGCAGTGTAATGATTAAGTATACTGGTAGCGAGCCTAGCGGTGAATGGTATGCTCTGGACTATGATGATAGCGGCTGGGAGAGCGGCTGGACGCCTCTGGACATAGACTATAATGAGACATGGGTGCGTGCTGTGTTCACTAGTCCTGGTAACGAGACAATTATTAACGGAGTAAAATACGTGGTTAAGCACGCGTTCTTGCTGGTGCTCCGGCACGGTCAGCCTATCACGGTGTATTTTAACGGACAATTACTGGACAACATAACTGCTCAAGAACAAATCGCTCTCGACGATATAAAATATATTGTTATAGGAAAGTTTATCTACTGGAAAGAGATAACGGACATGATAAGATATGGCGGACTGAACATACTAGCCTACTACATCAACCTGACGCAGATAAACGGGCTAGGATACACAGACCCCTTAATAGACCTAATGGGGGAACTGAACTATGCAGTAATATATGTCTATGAGCCGGTGTATGATACGAAGTATCACATATACATATACATTGACAGCATAGAGCCTCATAGTGTTCATGAGATACACGTATCTGTAGAACCCGCCGACAGCGTCGTGAGCGAGAACAACATATTTAATATAAAATCCTACACACTATACGACAGGTTCACGGCAAAGGAACACTTTAACTACTCGTTTGACCCGGCTGTAACGTTTGAGATATACAACGATGATTTCGTGTATAATCCTAATATGTGGGATCGCGGTGATTTGCCTGTTATCTTTAACTGGACACTGGATATGTCTGTGAATGGTCTGGTTGTTGAGGCGTTTTATCTACCCTTATGCTCTGATATGTGGTTCGACTTCACGATCAGGCTTGGACACTATGACAGCTATGATAGCATACCCGAGCTCGACGGGGACATAGGCGATGTACGTGAACTAAACGAGCATGTCTATAATTCTTACGACTATAACGGTGAAGGTTTCATACTTGTATTCTCTAACACATCGAGTGTATCAATAGCTAATCAATATGGACAATACTTCTCACTATTCCCTGCTAAGATTAAGTACTTTAACAGACTCAACTATGAGGCACTGGAGGCATGGGTTGTTGACGGGTATCATGACAAATGGGACGCTACCGGTGAGTCTTACGGCAACCTAGTGAACACATTGGTTCTCAACGCTAAAGGACACATGCTGATAGACTATGTCCTGGTGTATCCTTACAATGAACACGTATATGCTACGAAAGAGTATTCACAGCATACACCTATTTCTGGAATAGTATCGGCTCTGGGAAGCATTGGTGTCGGGCTAACTAATGTGCTTTTCGCGGTAATGATAGTGATAACGCTATTAACGGTTGTCGAGCATCTTAGAGAGAAGATAAAGAAGTGAGCGAATTCGAGCGAAAGGCTTTTAAACTCACATAATACTATTTTTTATTAGATAAGGTGTCTGGGTGTGTGATGTGAGAGAAATCTCTATATCTACGCGGGTAAGGGTGTGGAAGGACAAGAAAAATGGAAAGGAGTACGAGAGATACATCATCGTGTTGCCCCGCGAGGTCGGTGAATGTGTCAGGAACAAGCTGGTCATGGTTCGCATCAGTGTATTAGAATAAAATAGGTAAATGTGAGCGGGGGTGTGAGGGGTGTCTTCAAGGGAAAAATCTGTAGATGGTTTAATAAAAGTTTTACGGTTTAACAGGGAAGAAGCAGAGAGGTTTCTTAGTGCGCTGTGGTTTTATCCTTCTGCAGACGCGTGGTATGAGCTAAGGATTATTGGTGACAGGACTAGGATTATTTGGTGTAAGCAGTATAAACAGTGCCTAGACGTTCTTGAAAAGATGTGGAGTAGCCTGGACTTCAGCAGTGTTAAGAGCATATCTGTCGGTGTATTGCCGCGTGAGAATTTTGACGAGAACGAAATCGGTGATAACGGTGTGCCGCGTGGCGGCGGTAAGAAAAGGCATGTGGTTCGCGGTATGTGGTTGTGGGCTGATTATGACTGTAAGAGAGAAGTAAATCCTGGAGAGCTCAACGACGATATACGCTCTGCTCTGGAAGCAAACGGGTACTACATAATTAGAGATAACGATGGAGCGCTGGAAGCCTACATTAAAGACGGGGAGAAAATAATATATGTTAACAAGCCGTCCTACAGCGAAATAATAGAGAAAATAAACATTCTAAAAGAAGAACACGGTGTACATGTTAATATAATAGTTGATTCTGGGTTCGGGTATCACTTGTACAGCAAGCTCGGCTACGATGTTGACACGTCGAAACTCGAACAACTGGAGAGAATATATGCGCGTGTGTTCGGCACTGATCAGAGCGTTGCTGATTTGTCGAGAGTGATGCGGCTACCGGGAACATATAACACTAAGTTCCCTCATTTCATAAGACCCGTTAAGATAGTGTATTTTAGTGGTGAAGACAATGATGTGGAGACGCTTGAGAACAAGCTCTATGAGTTTAGAGACTTTCTGGAAGAGGTTGAGCGTAGTGAGCGTGTTGAGACTGTTCCTGGACGCAGACACAGGTTGTCCGATAGAGATATACGTAGAATAGTTGAGCTGTTGAAACCCTATTGGTTCAGAGGACATAGACAAAACATTGAGCTATACCTTAGCGGTTTTCTGTGGTGGAAAGGAGTTGACAAGGAGTCGTTCAGGAAGATTATAGACATAATAACAGCCGAAACAAATGATGAAGAAAGAGATAGGAGGCTTAGAGATGTTGATTATCTGTGGAATCGTGCGGAGAATCAAGTGGATAACATAGCCGGTAAGAATTACCTAATAAACGAAATCGAGAAAGCTATTAAACACAAGAACCCTACGATTAGCGATGATGACGCGCGTGACGAGGCTATTAAAGTCGTTGAAGAAATGGAGAGAATCGTGCGTTCTAGGAGATACAGGAGTGTTCTGGTAAGAGTGCCTTATGAGACCGGTGTGTGGTTTGTTAATGACCCTAGACGCGGTATTGTGCTTGTCCGTGAGAGAGAGCGGCAGGATGGCACTATTATTAGAAGAAGGAAATACATAACACTATGGTATATTAGTAAGGTGTATGTGGTCAAATCTGGTGAGCAATATTATTACAAGATATTGTTTAGGCATAGCCGTGCAAGAAACAAAAGAGAAGTATTGAGCGGTAGTCTTACGGAGATTGTTAAGAAAATGCATAATCTCTGGGGAATAACTAGTATGTCTCAGGTACGCGATGCTTTAAGCGCTCTTATCTCGGAGTTCATTAGTCGTGGTCTGGCTAAGTATAAGAAGATGCCCGAAGCGGCTGGTCTGTATCTGAACAGGAAGGGTAGAATCGTTGTTGTTGCTAACGGTGTGATAAGCAAGTTGTTGATGCCTAAAGAAGTGGATATTGAGAAGGCTAAACGCGCGCTGGAACTGCTGATAAAGCTG